>NPIE01000193.1_pt1 | contig 93686 bp, 86 predicted proteins | sample 8637661 | NCBI WGS metagenome assembly NPIE01 (sample SAMN07420842, study PRJNA396082) | bioreactor metagenome | isolation source: sample BA12 brine-fed electro-methanogenic bioreactor BA | place: Japan: Kochi | collected 2016-12-09
TAAACCAGGTAACATAATTGTTAAACAGAATGGTTCTGTTTTTCACCCTGGGAAAAACACATACATATCTAAGACTTACTCAATTCATGCTAAAACAGATGGTGTAGTCCAATTTAGAAGAATGACAGGTTTTAAGAGGGGGCAATTTTATATAGATGTGGTAGAATCAAAGTAGCATTATGCCTAACTCCAAATTTGTACAGATAGAGAGCAAAAATGCTCTTTTAGAATTGTTAAGAGAGGGTAGAGATTTTGAAAAGATCTTTGCTGTTGGTAATGCTTTCAAGGATCCCAAAAGTCAAGAGATATTCGAATTGGCAAGAAAACAAAATGTCCCTATTATTAAAGTTTCCAGAAGGGTTATAAATAGAAAGCTAAGAAGTTCTTCTTCTGAAAGTATTATTGGATATATGTATTCCCAGAATGATTGGAATCTAAATGAGCTTCTAGACAAAATCTATGATGGTGGAAAGCAACCTTTCTTTTTAATCTTAGATGATTTGAAATATACTCAGAATATTGCAGCAATAATGAGGACCGCATTTGGTGTTGGGGTCAATGGAGTTATTGTTAATCCCCAGAAAAAGAGTTTAGTATCTGACGAAACTATTAGAATATCCATGGGAGCAGCGGAGAGAGTTCCTCTCGTAGAGATGAATTTGTTTAATGCTCTTAAGACTTTAAAGGAAAATGACATTAAGGTTTATGCTGTAGATATGGAGGGGCAACCTTATTACGAAAAAGATCTAACTGGGCCAATAGCTTTTGTTTTAGGAGCAGAGGATGTTGGTATTTCAACAGGGATTATGGAGAGAGTAGATGGTAAGATTTCTATCCCAATGAGGGAGGGTATAGGGTCTTTAAATGTTAGTGTGAGTACAGGCATTTTAACCTATGAGAAGTTAAGACAGGAGGTTACGAATTCAAAGAAGTCTTAAAGTATTAAATGAGTGAAAACTTTTTAACTTACTTCTCTTCCTGTTTTAGAAGTTTTTCCATTAGGTCTTTTAATTCCTCTTTTGTATTGTATCTAATTACAACTTTTCCACCCTTTGTCATTTTTGTAATATTCGCAGTATAGCCAAGTCTCTTGCTTAACATATCTGAATATTTCTCTGTCTCTCTGTCGCTCTTTTTCCAACTTTTTGTGCTAGAACCTTTCCCGTAATTTATCTTTCTTACCAAGGCTTCTGTTTCTCTAACACTCATACCTCTCTTAATGACAAGGTCTGCAGCGGCTATTAATGAGGTCTCATCCCTAAGACCAAGGAGTGCTCTAGCGTGTCCTTCTGTTAAGTTCCCATTTAAAACATCTTCCTTTACTTCCTCTGGGATACCTAGGAGGCGGATTTTGTTTGTAATAGTAACTCTGTTCAGACCAACTTTCTTAGCAATGTCATCTTGTGAGACACCAAATTCATCTATCATTTGTTGAAAGGCGTAGGCTTCTTCTAATGGATTCAAGTCCTGTCTCTGAATATTCTCTATAAGGGCAAGTTCCAACATATCTAGTGGGGAGCTTTCCTTTATTACGATAGGGACTGTTTTAAGTCCTGCTAACTGAGCAGCTCTTAATCTTCTTTCACCAGCTATAAGGAAGTATTTGTCAGACTTCTCATCCTTTGTGATAATTAATGGTTGTATAACGCCTTTTTCCCTAATCGAATCTGCTATCTCTATTAATTCCTCTGGATCTATCTGCATTCTCGGTTGGTAAGGATTTGGTTCTATCTTTGTTATGTCAAAATTGGGATTGTAGGCACTACTAGAGTTATCTATCTCTTTAGAATCTATCAATGCTGCTAACCCTTTTCCTAATCTTTGTGTATTACTCATATTAATTGAATTAAAAATTTAAACTTTAAAACGCTTTATAAACTCATTGGCTAAGTTTTTGTATGCCAACGCTCCTGTAGATTTATCGTCATATTGAAATATTGTTTGTCCATAAGATGGTGCTTCTGACAGTCTCACATTTCTAGGAACAACTGTTTTAAAGGCTGTGTCCTTGAAAAATTCTTTTACATCACTAACGACATTCTCTGACAATTTCGTCCTGCTGTCATACATTGTTAAGATCACACCTCCAATTACAAGTTTAGGGTTTATACCTTTAATAAGCTTGGTGGTCTCTATAAGTTGTCCTAAACCTTCTAGTGCGAAGTATTCACACTGTATTGGGATAAGGAGATAATCTGCTGCACTTAATGCATTTATGGTTAATAATCCTAGCGATGGGGGACAGTCTATGATGACATAGTCGAAATCTTCGGACATCTTACTTATAGCTTTCTTCAACAGAGATTCTCTTGTAAGCATATTTACCATTTCTATCTCAGCACCTGCTAACGAGAGGTGTGAAGGGACAAGAAAAAGATTTTCTGTAGAAGTAGAGACGAAAACAGAAGATATGGAATCACCTTCCACCAATACATCATAAATATTCTTGTAAGGAGCTTCATCTGCAGTGTTCCAGCTCTGCTTGTCAAACTGTTGTGTAAATCCTAAGCCAGAAGAGAGATTAGACTGTGGGTCCATATCTATAACCAGAACCTTTTTCTTTCTTGCAGCAAGGCTTGCTCCAAGATTCATAGTGGTTGTTGTTTTTCCAACTCCTCCTTTTTGGTTAGCAATTACGAAGATTTTCATATTTTTACTTTATCACGTTTCACAATTGATTTCTACAAATTTTGGTACTCTTGGTGTGTAACTATTCTAAATTCAGAGAAGGGGAAATAAACAACCCACGCTTTTCCCTTTATATTCTCTTTTGGTATCGGACCAAACACCCTAGAGTCAGAACTGTGTGGCCTGTTGTCTCCACAAACAAAATATTCTCCAGGTCGAATTTTTTTAGATTCTCCCTCTTTGAGATATTCTCCCCCATTAGTATAAACGGAGTCTTCCAAGTAGTCAGATTCGTCTAAAAGCTTATTGTTAATATATAATTGTCCATCTTTAAGCATTACTGTGTCCCCAGGAAGTCCTACGACTCTTTTAATAAAGTCTTGGGTGTCGGAATATTTGAAAATAATCACATCTCCTCTCTTTGGTTCTCCTATTCTGTAGGATATTTTGTTCGCCATTAAGTACTCCCCGTTTTTGTAAGTAGGGTGCATGGAGTTGCCAATAACCTCGTGTGGGGTCATTACAAATATGTAAAGTACTATTGATATTACTAATGCAACAACAACTGTTTCTAGGAGTGAAACTATAAATTTTCCAATAGAAGCAAACGCTGAGGAAACTTTCTCTGTCGTTGTTATTTCTTCTTGTGTAGATTCATACATTGTCTTAGCTTTCTGCAAAATTATATCAGCGTGCTTCGTATAATAGTAATCTAAAAGGAGGAAATATGCAATTAAATGCTCTTTTTGCTTTACTAACAAGAGATTTTTGTTATAAAAGGAATACCGCTACGGGGAATCGAACCCCGGTTTACAGGATGAAAACCTGTTGTCCTAAACCACTAGACGATAGCGGCACAACGAAAAGATTTTACTATAATTAACCAGTTTTGTGAAGTTAAAGAAATCCTTAACGATTAAGCTCTTTAAGGATCTGTTGTTCTTCTGCAAATGTTGCTCTTCTGTATTCATTTAGTTCTTTGTCATACACATAGCGTCTTCTGCATTTACATTGAACCATAGTTCTGTTCTCAGAGAGTTTCCCTAATTTAGTTGCCTTGTCTAAAGGATATGTACACCCAACACATAGTCTCTTTTCCAGAAGTACTTCTTGAAACGGTTTTGCTAGTTTTTTAATCATGTTCTTATTCTCTAAGTAATATATGCCGAAGAGAGGACTCGAACCTCCACGGGAGATTATCCCACATGCTCCTAAGGCATGCGTGTCTGCCAGTTCCACCACTTCGGCATAATAGTGACTATTTTACTAAATAATGAGATTTTTTAGTAGGGTGGGTGTAAATTGTTAGTTTTGAATAACTGTAGCTGTTTCCATGAACCTTAAAATAATTTCGAGGTTTGACTTTTCTGAAGGATCAATAGCGTAATAGTTATTACCAATATATCCCTCTGCTGTATAATCTATGCTTCCGTCATTAAAGATAAATTGTGTTAATATGAATTTTCTATCCTCTCCTTCATAAATCTGTATCTTCATATCTTTAAATTCCTTCTGTTCAGGTGTGCCCTTTTGATAGCTCTCTTTTATCCCCTTTTTATTTAAATTAATTGCAAATCTACTTTGAAATGGATTCTGAAGCGTTGAAAACTTTTCATTTAAAAATTCCGGATATTTTTTATCTAATATCTGACTCAAGTAAACACGATCCTTATCCTCTGGTTTTGCTAATATTATTGTGTTACGACCATCTTCAAGGTTTTCATCTTCTGAAACAATCTCATAATTGTTTGAGTCTAGGTCGAATGAGAGGGAGAGGTCTTCCAAAACATATTGTCCACCTAGAGTTTCAGTTTTTAACTTTTTAGGGATTGAGGGAAATGTAATATACAGCACTATTAAAAACTGTAAAATTGCAAAAATGATTAAAATAATCTTGATGGGGCTTTTCATATTCTCATTATACAACAGAAACTTAACTCTCTTCTATACCACCAAATATCTCCCCATATACCTTGATATACCCATCTTCATGGTGTGGGGCATTTTTAAAAACATCTTCTTGCTTTAGAGATTTCTCAGGAATATCTTCCCTCAACTCTTCGAAAGAAATCCTCTCTTTCATAGGTTGTACTTTAGAAGTGTCTATCTCCTGTAGGACAGATGCAGATTCTAAAATAGTTTCCATCTGTGGAGTAAATTTCTCTTCCTCATTTTTAGTTAAGGAGATACTGGAAAGCTTTGCTATATGTTTTATATCTATCTTCATTGCTTCAATTCCTCTATTAAAATATCTCTAACCTTGTTAGGATCTGCAGCTCCCTTAGTAGCTTGCATAACCTGTCCCACAAGAAAACCAAGTGTTGCTTCTTTTCCTCCTTTGTAATCTTCTACAGCTTTTCTGTTCTTCTGGATTACTTCTTTTACAATGTCATTGAGATTGCTACTAAGCTCTTCTTTTTGTTGTATGACTTTCTCTAATTCCTCTGCTAGATCTTTGTTACCTTCCACGGACTCATTAAGTAATTCTTCTGCTTTGTTTTTTGTAATATCTCCTTTTTTGAAAGCCAATATTAAAAGTGCAAGGTTTTCGATTTCTATATCTAAATTACCAATGGCAAATACTGAACCCATTAACCAGTTAGAAGCTTCAAGTGCAGAGTCTTCATCGTTTAGATTTTGTCTTAATCTCTCGTAAAGGGTTTCAAAGTATTCAGCACTTTCCCTAGAGGAAGAAATAACTTCTGAGGCATATTCTGAAAGACCTAGTTCTTCTATATATCTTTTCATTCTCTCTATGGGAAGCTCCACCAATTCCTTAGAGATTCTATCTACATCCTCATCTGAAATTTCAATAAGTGGGATATCTGGTTCTGGCATATATCTATAGTCATCTGCTGTTTCCTTTGTTCTCTGGTACTCTGTAATATTCTTCTCTGCGTTCCAACCTCTTGTTTGTTGTTTAATCTCTTTTCCTGCCTCTAATTCCTTGGTCAGTCTCTCTACTTCGTATGATATGGATTTCTCCACTGCTGTTATTGAGCCAATATTTTTAATTTCTACCTTGGGATTTAATTTGTAGTCTCCAATAGGAAGTATCTGGCCTTCTTTGTATTCCCATTTACCTCTCTCCTGTAGGGAAATATTTGGTTCGCACCTCATCTGTCCTTTTTCCATATCTGCATCGGAGATGCCTAGGTATCTCGCTATTTTCCTAATTTCTGTTGCAAAATCTTTTGCATCTTTAGCGGTTCTTATGCAAGGTCTTGTGACGATTTCTATAAGTGGAACTCCAGATTTATTGTAATCTATTAAGGAGTAGTGCTTGCCTGTAGAATTTTCAACATGGTGTGTAGATTTAGCAACGTCCTCTTCTTGATGTATTCTTTCAATATCTATTTTTACTCCAGATACTGTTTCTACATAACCATCTGAACAGATAGGTCTTTTGTATTGGCTAATCTGGTAGCCTTTTGGTAGGTCAGGGTAGAAGTAGTGTTTTCTGTCAAAATGAATTTCGTTATCTATATCACAATTAAGTGCTAAGCCCATTAATATGCAAAGCTCAATAGCTCTCTTGTTTGGGACAGGGAGTGCTCCTGGTAAACCTAAGCATACTGGGCAAACATGTGTATTGGGTTCTTTATGGAAGTAACCAGTAGGACAAGAGCAGAACATTTTAGATTGGGTTGCTGTTTGTATATGAATCTCTAGACCAACAATAAGGTCATATTTATTTCCGAGTTCGTTCTCTAGTTGGATTTCTGACATGATGTAATATTAACAATTTACAAAGGCTATATCAATTCTTCATCCTTAGGAGTCATCTCCTTGGTGAGAACATAGAAGGTGCCTCTTCCTCTTCCTTTCTGTTTTATATACTTCTTATCAACCATGTCCTGTAGGTCTCTATAGGAGGTCATAAAGGATACTCCCATTAACTTGGTATATTTACTCCTTGTAATTTTTTTATTTACTGCAAGATAATCTAGGAGCTGTATTTGTCTTTGGTTAAGATGTAGTTCTAAAGAACCTTGTTTCTTAACTTTGTTGTTATATGTTTCTTTAAAATCTTCTGTAACCTCTAATACTGTAAGAGATGATGTGTAGAGGAATGCTTCTAGGAATGTAGTTAAGTCTAATTTGCTTTTAGATAATTTGAAAGCTGAGAGAAGGTCTTGAGATATGTTCTCTGTAGCTTTGAAGAAAGGAACAATATTGTTGGGATTATATCCATATTTCTTACTTAGTATCTCAACCATAAGGAGTGCAGTTATTTGGTTTCCAGCTAAAAATGGTGCTTTGTCTATGAATTCAAAGAGTAAGACGCTTAGTTTTATTAGTTTGTGGTTATTATCTTTGTCGTTTTCGATCCAGTCAAAGATTTCATTAAAATGACTGTTTAAATCTAGCTTAGGATAAAAATCTCTAGCCTTATACCAGGTATCATAAATCTCGTTTGGTTTCTCAGAGAAGCTTCTAACTTTTGCTAAGTCCCATTCATCCACAATATCTTTCATAACCAACTTGTTTATATGGGATGCGAGATCCATAGATGGTTTGAGAGCATTTCTGTCGTTGTAAGATCTAACGAAGTCTTTAGCATTTCTAAAGTTTGTAAAAAGTTTAAACTCTTTCTTTTGAGAAGGCATTTCCTGCCCTCTGTGTATCTGTAAAGCTTGGTTGTAACCAATACTGTTTCCTACTAAATTCCCAAGTGCATTTATATCTTGGGCTGAGTATTTTTCTTCCAAAGGGGCTTTATGTTTATCTGGGAGTTTATTATTTTTAAGGTTGTTAATACTTAGTTCATATTTAATGATGTATCTTAGTATTAGGTTTGTTAATGTGTATTTTGGTGTTCTCATAATGTTTATTTTTGTAAAAGCTGATGGATGGTTTCGAACCATCGACCGTTCCCTTACGAAGGGAATGCTCTACCAGCTGAGCTACATCAGCGAATGTAACGATATTGTAACACACGTAGGGCCTTTGCTTCTAGGTGCTATTTCTAATACAATCTAGATTATATTATGAAAGAGATATATAAGGATATAGATATTGTAATTTTTGATGTTATGGGAGTTATTGTCAGGAAGGAATTTCTGGGGAAGCTGGCTATGGATAAAGATTTGTATGAATATCTCACTTTTCTAAAAGGAGCTGGTATTAACAGGGGGATACTTTCTAATATGCCAAGGGAATGGTGGAGATATTTTTCTAAGAAGTTTTCTTTAGTAGAATATTTTGACCCAGTTGTTTTAAGTGGGGAGGTTGGTATGCGGAAGCCAGATAAGGAGATATACTTTGAGTTTGAAAAGAGATCCGGAATTCCTCTAGAGAGGAGTCTGTTTATAGATGATAGGTTAAGCAACTTAGAAACTGCTTCTAATCTTGGGATTAAGACGGTTCATTTTAAGAAAGATAAGGGGAAGGGGTATGGAAATGGTTTTAAGCCAGATCTCCAAGTAGGTAGCTTTGCAGAACTTTTCTAAGATTCCCCATACAATGGAGCGAGAGACGGGGCTCGAACCCGCGACCTTCTGCTTGGGAAGCAGACATTCTACCAGCTGAACTACTCTCGCTTATAGGGATATTTTACTAAGAAAAGGGGACTATATCTAGTCCCCTTAGGATTACTGTGTAAACTTATGAACAAGTTGAACTTATTATGCTAAGCTCTTTTTTACCATATCCCAATCGCTTCTTAACTGTTCTCCTAATTGTTTAGCCGCAGATGACGTAACTTTTGTATCTCTCTTAAATTCATCTACAACTTCAGCAACAATCTTTCTGTATTTATCTTCATCGATCTGCTCTCCAGCCTTTTTAACCTGTTCAATCTTCTTTTCAACTTCGGCTCTAGCTTTCTCATAGGTGTCTACTGCCTTATCCTTCATTTCTAAGGCAAGCTTTTTAATATCTTCTCTTGTTTCTTCTCCAGATTTTGGAGCTAAGAGAATACCAGCAATAGCACCACCTAAAGCACCGAAGATTAAACCCTTAAAGAAGGAATTTGTGTTGTTATGTGACATATAGAAAATATACTAAATTTATATATATTCATCTTAGTATATATCTAGGAGTCTGTCCAATTAAAATTGGAAGAATTTTAGTATGAAGTAGACTAGAATAATAAAGAAGCTAGGAATTAGTATTGCTCCTAAGATGTCCCAGAAAGATCTCTGGGGAACAATAATTTCTTCTTGTACTGTTTCCTCTTCTGTAACCTCCTTTTCCAGTTCCACCTTTTTTCTCTCTGTAGATTCTCCTTCTCCTGGGGCAGAGGTTCTTTCATCTTCAAATTCTACTATTTCAACATCGTTTGTTATTTCAAAATCATTATCAGTTTGTGCAAAAGAAAACGAAAAAGAAGAAAACAAGAGTATGAATGTAAGTGTTAATTGTGATAATTTTTTCATAGGTATATGGTAGCATATATAACTATGATATATCCAGATACAAAATTAGAGGAGAGGTTGTGGTCAGAGGGTTACAAGCTTGTTTTAGGTTTAGATGAAGCAGGTAGGGGGCCTTTAGCAGGGCCTGTTGTTGCAGGGGGTGTTGTTATTACTAAAGAGAGTGAAATTATTCCAACGGTAAGAGATAGTAAGAAGATGACGGAGAAGCAAAGAGAGGAGGCGTTTGGAAAGATACAAAAATCTGTTCTTGCATACGGTGTGGGTATAGTGGGATCTAGTGAAATAGACAAAGTTGGGATACAAGAGGCGGTGTTAAAGGCAATGACAATTGTTCTTGAGGTTATAGAGGCGAAGTTGAATGAGAGGGTAGATTATATTATTGGGGATGGTACAAATATTCTAAGTATTCCAAGATACAAGATGGAGAAGATTAAGCAGGGGGACTTACTTCATTATTCAATATCTGCAGGATCTGTATTAGCAAAGGTTACAAGGGATAGGATAATGAGGGAGTATCATGAGAGGTATCCAGAGTATGGTTTTGATACTCATGTGGGATATGGTACGAAAAAACATATAGAAGCTATAAGGAAATTTGGAATAACGGAGATACATAGGAAGAGTTTTGCTCCTATTAATAAGCTCTAGTCTTTAAGTTCTGTGCCTCCCCACTCAATAACTGTAAAACCGTCTCTTCTGAAAGTTCCAAATTCTTGAGGTTGAACATCGATTTCTTCGTCTAGTTTCTTAAATACCATGAAAACCCTAAGTACGGAGTCTGGTTCTGGGGAGATGTCTAATCCAACTCGGTTATGGTACTCATCTTCTGTTGCAAAGTGTATTAAGTTATATTCATTTTCAATCATTTGTGGTAGCCAGTAGACAATAAATTCGTTGTACTCCTTTGGAAGGAGACCTATTTCATAAAGTTTATCTTGTAAGAATTCTGCGGTATCCTCTCCTTTTACAACATAGCCAGTAGTCATGTCATATTGGATTTCCTCTGAACTTCTTCCTTCCCAGAAAAGGTAGCTATACTCTTTCCCGTCTTCTTTGTTTATGATGCTTCCATCAGGTGATGCTATAACTTCCCAGCCGTTTTTATATTCTGGATAGGTTACGGAGAGATCTCCAGTATAATCCAGATTGACACTTAGCGAGGTCTCTTGTTTCGGGTAAAGGTAAATAACAGGCTTCTTAAGGATATCCTGATCATTTATGTATTGGTCAATCCAGGAGCCCCCACGGTCATCTAGATTTTCTTCAGGGTACAGCATCTCGATCCCAAGATAATTAGGGATTCTCCCAGTTTTCGTTAAAACCACGAAACCAAGGCCAAGAAGGAGGAGAAAAACTAAGGAGATAATGATACCTGTTTTTAATATTGAATTTTTCAATTTGTAAGTAATTAAAGTTATTATTCTCAGTGTATTTCCTCCTCATAATTTTGTCAAATTGTGTTAAAATAGGCTATGGAAAAAGCTTCTTTAGAAAAGAAATCTCAGGAATTATTAGATGTGGTAGACGAGGAAGGAAGAGTTATTGGTCAAGCTACTAGAGAGATGTGCCATAGTAATCCAGAATTATTACATCCTACAGTACACTTTACTCTTGTTGATCTTAAAAACAGAATGGTTTTACTTTCAAAAAGGAATAGGGATAAAAAGTATGACGGAGGTATGACCACATTCTTTGGTAAACATATGTTTTCAGGAGAGAGTCCAAATTTAGCAATTATTAGGGGAGTAGAGGAAGAGTTAGGTTTTAGGCCTAGGGGTTTTTTATCCTTAGGAACAAAAATATTTAGATATGGTGACCAGAGGGAACTAGCTACTTTTTATTTAGTAACTTACAGCGGAGAAGAATTAAACTTTGATGTTGACAAAATAGAGAGTCTAGAATGGGTCCCGTTAGAAACAGTAAAGGGATATGATGATAATGTCGGAGAGATAACTAAATATTGGATAGATAGGTTTGACTGGGAGAAGCTCTCCTACTAACTTTATTTGTGATATACTTCCCAGTAATGGAAAACAATCTTTTGGAACAAAGTCTTTTTGAAGTGGAAGGTCCCAATATTGAGACTAAGAATATTCGATATGTTGAAAAGTTTTTAGATGAACTACCAACAATTTTCAATGAGTTGGTTCTTCAGGATGGGAGTAGGGCAGCTGTTTTATACAACGATGCTTTAATTAGTGAAGAGAATAAGGAGATATTACCCCCTTATGACTATTTTGTTTTTTCTAAGTATGGTTTAACTCAATTTAATTCTTCTTACAAAGGTTTTTTGGGTTGGACTATTACTACTAATGCAATTGCATCTTTAATAGAATTAAGTGATGGGCAGGAGGTTGAAGATTTGGTTGTATCTGAATGGAAGAAATGGAAGAGGAATAGGATAAATAAGGGGATTATACCTCTTAAGATGGTATTAAGGTCTGTTACGGTTACGGGTGTTCATCTAAGGTATGGGATTGAGGATTTTTATATGAATGTTCTTAGCTATATGAATTTAAGTATTTAGTACTTCGAACCACTATATGGACATTATATAGTTTGGGATGATTAGTATGAATTAATAATTCTTAATTAATAATTCATTAATTTTACCTCTCCCATTTGAATCAGAATTAATATGTCTTTTAGCAAGTACTCTTTGTATATTAAATTCTCTATACAATTCATCAAAGAAATTATCTTTAGTGTCAGAATTACTGAGTAGTAAATAGTGTCCTTTTTTAGACAGTTTTTTGTAATATTTTGACAATTGCTTTTGATCTTCGTCATTAAAATCCTCTTTGGAATATTTTGTAAAGCTAGAAGAATCACTTAAAGATCTGTAGGGGGGGTCTAAATATACAAAGGCGTTTTGTTTGTCGGAAATTGTTATTGATTCATAGTGGCTAGAATAGATTTCTGTGTTTTGAAGACCTATATGGCAGCTATTTATATTTTCCTCATCTAATATCTTTGGGTTTTTGTAACATCCTATTGGAACATTAAACTCTCCCTTACTGTTTTGCCGAAATAATCCATTAAAACATGTTTTGTTTAGTGCAATTAAAAGTGCAGCCTTTTGAATCCAAACTTCCTTATCTTGTTCATTATATTTGACCTTAAGTTTGTTATATGGAGTTCTTAGGTTGTTATAGAAGTACCTTTTCCTATCTTCTTGGCTCAAAACTAAATACTCTTTACTAATTTCTCTTAGTTTTTTAATTAATTCTTCTGGGAAAAATTTAATAACTTTGTATGTGATCATTAGATCTGGATTAATATCATTAATGATACTTTTTTTTACGGAGTAATTGGATAATAGATAGAATAGTAGAGCACCGCCTCCTACAAAAGGCTCTATGTATAGATCGATTTGTTTTGTTTCTATAATATGAGGAGGGAAGTTAGCTTCTAGTTCATTAAGTAGTTGTCTCTTACCTCCTGCCCATTTTAGAAAGGGTTTTGGTTGGGTCATAACAGATTCTTTATTTTAGAGATATATTCTTCAAATAGAGAATAATTCAGTATTTCCAGTTCTTGATTCATGTGTTCTCTAATTTTATTCCATCTTTTCATTCCACTTGTCGATAGCCAATAATTTCCATCTGTAATCCAAGAGAAAAATAAATTATACCCAGAGCTTGAGAAATCTTTAATATGATTAGAAAGGGATATGTATTGAGCTTCATTTATACCAATTTTACTTCCACTTGTAGAATAGAAATTAGTTTCTATGAGGAAAAAAGGTAAGCCGTTTTTTAATAAGATGAAGTCAAAAACCTTGTCTTTGAATTTACTGTCTTTTTGAGAGGAAAATATTTTCCCTTCCTTAACATAATGAAAACCTTCTAATTTGGTATTTTCATCAAGATTAAGTTTCCTTCCATATTCCAAAGGTAATTCTTTGAAAGCGTTATTTTTAAGCACTTTTTCTATTCTGTAGGAACCATATTCTCCGCTAAATGTTTTTGGATCTACGGCGTGTCTCTTCAAAGACAATGTTTTTTCAATTATCTTGCCTTTTGAATAATCAATCAGGTTGTATTGATTTATAAGATATTCTGCTATTCGAACTCTTGTTGAGATATTGTTTGAGATATGCTCAAAAAGAAAAGTTCTTCTTGAATCACCCATTTTTGATTGTTGAAGATATCCTACATAAGCCGCTACCGCTCTTTTAAAGTTACATTTACTAAAATTATCTCCATTGAACCTCTTGTAATAATCTTGAAATTTCAAATTGGGTTCTCCGTTCTCAAAATTGAGGCATGAGTGTTTCAAGTAATTTTTTAGAGAATGTTCATCAGAATAATTTAGTTTTTGTACATCAAAAAGAAAGTTTGTATATTGCGCGATAGTGAAAGTGCTTAATTGAAAATACCCTTCATAAAGATCAAACAATTTTGGATACTTTTCAAGAAAGTTGACTAATTCATTGATATTACTAATGTTATTAAGAATCTTTAATTCATTCCTGTACTCACTTTGTGGGAATTTAATCTTCGTAAATTCATCTTTGATGAACTCGAAAAATGAAATTTGTGAAGCGAATTTTTCGTATGATATTGCCATTTTTTGAATTATAAATTTTATATATTTTTAAACCTCTTTATAGATAAATCCAAATACTCCTTTTCCATATCTATACCTACAAACTTCCTACCATATTCTACAGCAACTATTCCTGTAGTTGAACTGCCAGTGAAGGGATCTAAAATAACATCTCCCTTTTTAGTACTACCTAATATTATTCTTTTTAGTAACTCTTTAGGTTTCTGTGTAGGATGTTTACCAAATTGCTTTTCTGATTTAGGTGTTGTTTTAATCTCCCATACACTTCTCATTTGTTTGTCTTTCTTTTTTAGACTATCTCCTATCCATTTTGATCTTTTCATAAGGGAATAGTTAAAAGTGTGTGGTGTTTTTTGTTCCTTTCTTGCCCATATTAATGTCTCATGGCTGGCTGTAAAGAATCTACAGCTTAAATTAGGAGATGCATTTGGTTTAAACCATACAATATCATTTAGTATTCTGTAATCTAATTCTTGTATTGCATGTCCACATAGATATATTGAATGATATGTACCACTTACCCATAGAGTCCCGTTTGGTTTTAATATTCTTTTACATTCTTTTAACCAAGATTTGTAGAAATTGTATGTTTGATCTAAGGATTTAGGTATATCCCAATCTCCTTTTTTAACATCTACCATTTTACCGTTTTGACATGTAAAAGTACCATTAGAAAGGAAGTAGGGGGGATCTGCGAATATCATGTTGAATCTATTAGGAGGGAAATTTCTTAGAATTTTTAAACTGTCTCCGTGATAGAGTATGAAGTTTTTTGTTTTAAAATATGGCATATGATTATTATACCAAGTGATTATTAAATAAATATTAGCTCTCTGTAAAAATCCTATTTTTTCCCTTTAATTCCCCCTATTCATCATTGTAATACTCATTTATAAAGCACAAGCATACAATCCCCATAACAAATACTGTATAGGAGAAAAAACAACATTAAAGTAAGATTAAATATAAAAGGAGGTGACCATTTAGATTTATTTAATTCTAAGTACTATTCTCTAGAATCCATATAACTAAGTATATTCTAAATAAATATACTTTGAATATTAAAAAATTCTAATATGTTCAATAATCTTGTAATATTTAAAAAGATAGTAGTATAATAACAGGACTTTTTACATATGTGGGGCGCTAGCTCATCCGGTTAGAGCAACTGCCTTTTAAGCAGTAGGTGCTGGGTTCGAGTCCCAGGCGCCTCACCATTAGTCTTTTTTAATATCGTCCCCCAATTTTTAGTAATCCTTTCTACAAACCCTATAGTATTGTTGTTTTCCCCTTTTTAAAGTATAATATTCCATTGAATATTAAGGGTTTTCATACCCATTCAATATCATTTTGCACATTAAAAAAGAAACTAGATACCCACCAAACCCAATAGATTAAGGAGTTAAACATGTTGTATGTAGTATTTTTCTTTGCTGTTATTGTAACCATCCTGTATTTTACAGGCCCGGAGTTTGTCCTACGACAGAAATTTCGTGGACAAGATCTCTACGAAATCCTCTCTGACGAGGAACATAACCACTCATTGAAACTACTGGGAAGAGGCCTACACGCGATACTTTATTCACTAGTATACTATCCCATATCACTCATTGCAGTCCCCTTAATTATTCTTTGGGCGATTTCCAATGAGATTGGTTCCCAAGTTGCGTCCTTCATTGCTATAGCCGCAGTCCTTGTATTACTCTTCCAATTTGGCCAATGGCTATGGCAAATGATAACTGCGAACAAAGGTAAAGCAGATATCCTTACAGACGATGGTCAACGCTATCGTGGGAAGCTCATTTCCGAAGATAAAATCGTAAAAGTTGATGCTACAATCAAAGATGCTGGGGAAGATATCCACTTAACAGGGATGCTTCTTGATGAAGATGATGCCAAAGTTAAATTTGTTACACCAGAAGGTATTAAAATAGCTCATAAACATCCTTACGATCTTATCCATATGGACAAAAAGACGATTATCAATGCCGAGATTGAACTTAAGGATGGATCAAGAAAGACTGGAAGAAAGATATATATTCTTGGAGAGAAACCCTTCAAAGATTTCTTGAAAAATCTACCAGATCTCCTTCTTGTTCTATACCTTTGGTATTTGGTCGTTGTCCAACTCATTAACTAGTTTCTAAATACTCTTGTGCAAAATAACCCCAAGGTTGATACTTTCGTGCTTAGTGCGAATTTAAATCAGACTTGGGGTTTTTACTTTTGAAACTTTCTTTTCTTTACAATCTAAGTGTAATTATAAGCTTATTTATGCTATACTCCTTCAATAAAATAATTACACAAATGTAATGACAGAAGCAAATCCTACCATAGAAACTTCCCCAGAACAGAACCAATCCTATTGGTCTGATGCAATAAAACTTTTAGATAACGAAGACCCAAGAAGACAGAATGAGGGAGCAGTGGAGTTACTTCTTAAAATGACCCCTGAACTTTTAGAAGAAGATTATGATACTTACGAAGAAGGTTTTGATCTAGCCCTAAAAGCTTTGTCTTTTGAAGATACAGAAACAACTTTGTATTACCCAATTAGAATCTGTGCTGTTTGTACTCTTGCAAACGTCTTAGAACATATCCAGAAGAATCCTAAAGCAGAATATGCTGGAATATATACTGAAGCAGCATTGGCAATTGAGGAAAAAGCCTACGATAAGGAGGAGCATGTAAGGGTTAGATTCTCCGCAAAGGATGCTTTTAGAAAACATCTAAAGGTTCGTAAAAACTGGTTTTACAGGTAATATCTATTTTAACAAGTCCAGCTCTCCACCTAGCCTCCAGTAAGATATCCCTGCTAGCTTATATTCTTCTGCAAGATTTCTCCTTGCCTTAACTCCCTCTGGAGATTGGAAATAGGCTTTACAGGTATATCCATCACCACAATTAAAGGCAGAATAAGTTTCAGCAAGATCTTCTTTATATACATATTCTATACCGGGGTCATTTACAATGGCACTAAGTGCTGTTGTATATGTAAAAGCTATAGTTCTGTCACTAGACCATTGATACCCATACAGATGAACCCCCAACCATATCTTTTCTCTAGGGATTTTTTCTACAGCATAGTCCAGAACATCTCTTATCCACTCTATTGGTGCTATTGGCCCAGGAATTTTAGATGATTGAAGAGTGTAATCATAGGCCATTATTCTAATTTCATCAGCATACTTTGCAATTTCAGAATAATCTTGAACAGCTCTTGTTTCTTGATGATCCGTATATTTTGCATCTTCCCATTTGGCAAAAACTGTAACAGACAGAATCTTATCCCTTTTCTTTAATTCTTCACTCAACTTCTTAAGGAATTTAAGGAAATTTTCTTTGTAAGAACTATTTATCATCTCATAATCTAAATCTATACCATCAAAATCATATTTCTCTATCTCCGCAATTATCTTATCTACTTGTTTCTGGTACGAAGCATCATCCTTAAATGCACTCGCAGTAGATTCAAAATCATATGATCCAACCGTAGGAATTATTTTAATATCATTCTCTCTACAGAAAGAAAGAAGCTCTTGAATTTTTACTTCTGAAACACCTCTGGAAACTACATTACCTGCTTTATCTACTGTGTAAAGAACAGGTAGAGCGGTATCTATTATCCCGAGGTTGTTCTCTAAACTCTCCAGTCCTAAGTCAAAACCCCAATTAGGTATCCAGCCAGATTCCTTTAGCACATAAGGAGTAACTTCCTCTCCTGATTTCTTAGAGATATCTTTTTGAGCTTCTACCTTTTCTTCTACTGTATCAAGAGTATTTATATTTGCACTTTCATATAGGTTCTCTTTATCAAGAGAATCCCCATTATTGGAAGTAGGGTGCGTTAAAAACATAAAAGCTAAGGACAGTAGGATTATTGAACTACCGAAAGCCATTCCGATTATGGGCAAGGTTTTTGTTGCTTTCATCTATATATAATATATTACAAAGAAATCTTTTTCTCAAAGTCAGTAAAAAGTGTATCATAATAGAATTCTCTGTAATGTTCCTTACTCAGGTATATGTCATAGGGATCTCTATGTAAAATTTTCTTCCCTGTTTTTACATCCCTACTTGCTTCTTCAAAATGTAGATGGTTTTCATCCCAAGTTTGGAATTTTCTAACAGAAGGTTTCCTTCTATTTTCTCTGTATCTAAGTCTCCCATGTATTAATCCCGAAGTTCCTGTATAGCCAATAATATCTCCTTGCTCTACCCATTTAACATATTTACTACCTGATTCATGTAACTTTTTTAATTCCTGTGGAGTATAAAGACAGGACTCTTTCTTGTTAATATCATCAGAGAAAGAAAAACCATAAAGCTTTCTAACCCAAGGATATTTCCATATTAGTTTCTCTGTATTTTTTATTAACTTTTTTAACTCTTCACTATCTTTTCTTTTAGATCTTCGAGTTTTGTTTTTCCTAATTATTTCCTCTCTGAAGTTAATTAGAATAGGTTTTTGAGTCTTAGCATATATTCCATCTCCAAATTTACTAAGATGTCCATATTGTGTAATTCTTCCACCTTTAATTTTACATACTTTGTAAGGATGATATATCTGAACAAAGTAACCAAGTCCTGTAGAGAAGGGTTTATCTTTGTAAAGTCTAGGTGTGTTGTCATCATTTAGAATGGCAAATCTGTGGTAACCTGCAACAGCGTAGCCACTAGCAGCGGCATATACAGGGGTTCTGTAAGATGCTGCGTAGTCTATTCCTTTGTGGAAGTAAAAACCATGAATATCTCTCTCTTCTTTTGTGTATAGATATCCTTCTGTTATCTTTGGACTCTCTTTTAATGGGTGTATAAGGTATTTGTAGTTGTTAATATCTGGGGCATATCTCTTTTTGATAGTGGCCATATATCATATTATACAGGATAATGATTCTTAAGGAGGAATTGATTGCTAGGAGAATCTCTATATCTCTAGGATAACTCTTCCGAGTTCTTTTTCAAGAGCCAAGGAAGCATTTAATATTGTCTGTTCATCAAAGTGTCTGCCTATGAACTGGATACCTGTAGGCATACCTTCGCTTAGACCAGAGGGTATGGATATTCCTGGGAGGCCTGCTTCTGAACTAGATTCTGCTAAAACGTCTGCTAATTCTCCAAAGAGAGGATTTTCTGCATCCTCGTCTTTAAGTGCTATTGATGGGGTAGTGGGCCCTATGATTAAATCATATTCTTTAAGAACCCTATCCAAGTCCTCTTTTATTAATTGTCTAACCTGTTCAGATTTCTTAAAGTATTCATCTGCATATCCCGCAGATAACGAGAATGTTCCTGTCATAATTCTTCTCTTATTTTCTTCTCCAAACCCTTCTCCTCTTGTAGATTCATAAAGGTCAATTATTGTTTTGTTTTCAGTTCCTTCGTAACCATATCTTGTTCCATCATATCTTGCTAAGTTGGAGGAGACTTCACTTCGACATGTTATTGTGTAAACAGCTATGCCATATTTAGGATCTAGTATGTTTACTTCCTCTATCTTCGCACCTAATTTCTTTAATGTGTCTATGGCACTAAGGAAGTTTTTTCTAACACCTTCCTCCAGTTCTAATTCTAGGTATTCCTTAGGTAGTGCAATCTTCATCCCTTTTATTTTCCCCATATCTAGACTCTCGTAATAATGAGGGACTTCTTTTTTAGAAGATGTAAAGTCATTTTTGTCATGTCCTGCCATAATGCCAAGCATGTATGCGGCATCTTCTACACTCTTAGTAAGTGGTCCAGGGCTGTCCAAAGACGAACCCATTGCTAATACTCCGTATCTGGATACTCTGCCATAGGTTGGTTTTAATCCTACTATTCCACACCATGATGCTGGGAGCCTTATTGAACCAGCTGTTTCTGTTCCAATGGATGCAGTAGATAGGTCAGCGGCTAAAGCTGCGCTAGAGCCTCCACTAGAGCCTCCAGGGAGTCTTTCTGTGTCCCATGGGTTTCTAGTTGGTCCGTAATATGATGTTACTGTTCCAGATCCATGACAGAATTGGTCTAGGTTGGTTTTTCCAATTAAGATAGCTTCTTGTGCTTTAAGTTTTTTAATAACGGTAGCATCGTAAACTGGTTTGTAACCTTCTAAGATTTTGGATGCTGCTGTAGTTGGGAGATCTTTTGTAGAGTATATGTCTTTTACAGATATTGGTACTCCTGCTAGTTTATTCTCTTTGAGTTTCTCAAAGTTGTTGTCTAACTCTTGTGCCTGTTTAAGTGAGTTATCTGCAAATACATTGATGTATGTATTAAGGGATTTGTCTAGTTTCTCTATTCTGTCTAGGTAGTATTGGACTATCTCTTTGGCAGATATTTCTTTTTTAAGTAGTTTCTCTCTTAGTTGAGTTATTGTTAAGTTCATTATTTAAGTATTCTACCAAATAGGCCAATAAATGAGAATGGAAATAGTTAAGGGAATAAGGGTTCCAACTATTACTTGAGTTAGTGTGTGTTTGTTAAGTGCTATTCTAGACCAACCTATGAGAGGTGTTAGTACAAAGAGGAACATTAAAGCAGGAGTATTAGGAAAGAGGTAGATTAATGTGGCAAACAATATTGTGGAATATGTCATGTGTCCAGATATTTTCCAGTAGAAGGTTATGATGGTAACAACGGTGGATACTACGAAGAGGTTCATGGTTACTCTGGTTAAGGTTTCTACGTTTAAGGTTAGTACAAAGAAGAATATTATTCCAAAGAGTATGGATATGGTTGTGAAGTATGGTGGTCTTTCTTCTCTTTTGGTGAATTCATAGTCACTTACCTTGCCCATTTTTTTAAGTACTAAGTAGGGGAGTATGGGGGAGAGTAGGTATATGGAGGAGAGTATGATTTTTTGTGTTGTTGGTATAGGGGATATGAATACTGCAATGGTTGGTGTAAGGATCATGGTTAGGAATCCGTTGAATATGTCTGATATTATTCTTGCTATTTTGGTTTTGAGCATTGTTTATTCTAACGGAAAAGTTTGTGTATGCAAAGGGGGTAGTTAGAGGAGAGATTGTTTTTATTATTGTACATATTTGTACCAATTTCTCCCCTAACTTTTCTTCTCCTAGATAAGGTTCACTAAGACACTTAGCTAAGGGAATATGCAGGGTTCTTTTAGGCTTTATTTATTTTTGCTCAATGAGCTTGTCGAGTTTTCTTTCTAAATCTTCAAGTTTGTATTCAATGTTGTTATCTGAAATCTTTCGTTTAAGCATTGCGATTTTAAACTCAGATCGTGTGAGGCTGTCGTCGAGAGAACTGGATTTCTGGCTAAAACGGATGTCCCAGAGGTCTCTTTGTATCTGACGAATCTCTTTGTCGTTTTTGTTGTCAAAGGTTACCCAGTATGTAAACCAACTGATGAAGATGTATCCAGCTATTGCAAGAGCAATCTGTAGTGCTGAATTTTCTTCAAGTCCTGAAAGCAAGATTTGCGAGAAGGAGTACAGCATAAAGATGGCCCAAGCGATGTAGAGTATAGCGAGTAACACCTCAAGCATGTCTTTGAATACTAGTTCATGTTTTGAAACAAAGTTTTTAATTTTGTTCCAAATTTTCTCAAAGAAGCTTTTGCTTCTTGAGACGGCGGTTTCAAAAAAGTTTTTTTGCATTATGCACCTCTTTGTATTTAGTATAGAGAGTTAATAAGCCACATACCCCTGCATTGTTAAAGATCTGTTTTCCTTGTTAAACAAGGTTTAAACAGGGTTATTATACAATAAATATAATAAAAAATAAACCTATAGAGTGGGTTATATGGATTAAGGTGTATGGGTATTTACTCTGGTTTTGTTATCCACTCAGGATCTGATATTCCTTCTTTAAGGATATCTTGGGATGTGTCTATGGGGAGTTCCTGTTTTTTGGAGAAGAAGGGAGCTATCAATGTGTTTACTATTGTAATTATGATTATTGTTGTTATCATAGGAGATTATATCATGTTAGAAAGGTTTTTAAAAGAAAAAGACAGGGGGTTAGGCCTGTCTTTTCTGGGTAGTTTTTAAATAATATTAGAACTGTGGTTCGTTATCTTCTTTTCTTCTTTTCCAGAGGATTAGGAAGATAGCTAATACAGGGAGTATTACTAATGGATATACCCACCATTTGGTTGTTTCTTGTTCTGGGGTTTGTTCTTGTTCTGTTGGTTCTCCATTATTATCTTCTTCTCCTTTAATTTCTGGAGAATCTAGGGTTGTTGTTTCTTCCTTAGTTATTTCTTCTTCCTCTGTGTTTTGTTCATCTGTTTGAGAAAGGAGGTATCCACCTGTACCAAGGGGAGTAGGATTGTATGCTTTAACTGGGGGTGGTTTTAGAGGTGATTTATCTTTAGCTCCTAATACATCCCCTGCTGTTTCTGTAGTGGTAGGTGTAGGTGAGGGGATTGTGAATGTGTCAGTTTTTGTTGTTATATTTCCTGCATTATCTGTTACTCTTACAGAAACAGTGTAAGTTCCTGATTTGTTACCTACAAGATCATTTAGGTTCATTCCCTCTTCGTAATCTAACCATTCTCCATCTTCTCCTATTCTTACTTCGATTTTATATACATCCGAGAGTTCGTCATATGCTTCTACCTTTTTTAGAACTCCTAAGACTAGATTAAAAAGAACATCTGGGGGGGTGGTGTCGTAGATTAGGTTTTCTATTATAGCTGTATGTTCCTCATTTCCTGCTAGGTCTGTTCCTTGGGCTTTTATACAGTAGGCACCATCTTCTAAGTTCCAGTCGTTGTATGTCCATTCAAATTGCAAGGTTTCTTTATTTGGATTAACTATGGTAGTAAGTTCTTCCCAATCTGTTCCACACAGTTGTGTAACTTTGTCGTAATTTGTGTAAGAGAGAACGACTTTATCTACAGAGTATGTATCTTCTGTATAACCTATTATTTCTGGTTTTTCTTTGGTTATGTAATCTGAGGAAGGGGAGGTTATGGTGGAGGTTGGAGCAAGACTATCTACGATGAAGTGTAATCCTTTGTGATCTCTAAACTGGTTTATTGTTGGGATGTCTTGTCTTGTAGCATTGTCATAAACTTGATGGTACATAAAGTATTCTCCATCGGATAAGGTAGCACTACAGTTAGTGAAAGGTACTGGGGTTTTCAGGGGGTTCTCTGTTATTAACAATGTGTTTCCAGGTTTTCTCCATCCACAATATGCTTTAGAAGTCCTGGCAGTTCCTTCTTCGTTTGAATCAAAGATTACATAAGAATCTTGGTAAATACCAGATCCTTCTTCGTAATATTCTGCAAGGAATGTAAGGTCACTTGTTCCTTTTACATATGCCATTGAGTCAGTTATTTCAACACCATTCTTGAAATATGTATGTAAAGCAGTTGGGGCTATGGTATCTATTGTAATGTCCTGTTCGATAATAGTTTCGTTTCCAGCGAGGTCCCTTAACGTTAATACAATTGGGTAGATACCATCTGGAATAGGATTTGAAAAACCTGCAGACCAAAAACCAGGACCTTCAGCCCCAGAGGTGCTGTCGTACGTTCCAATCTGTACACCTGCGGAATAAATCCCACTGTTGTCACTTGCTGTTCCATGGATCTCTGGTGTGTTGTCATTGGTTTTAAAGTGAGAGACGTACATATCCTTCGCGGAATAGTATATAGAATCTATGGTACCTGTTGGAGCCTGCCAATCTACATTTACAGAGCAAAGTGATGTCCATTCTGATTTGTTTCCGGCTGTGTCTACGGATCTCAGTTGGAATCCATATTGACCGTCAGAAGGTCGCTTCCACCAGGTTGCGTCAAACTCGTTTGATGTAAACTCTCTAACTGGTCCTGTTGTTCCATTCGAGTTGTATGAGATATATTCGAATCTTAGGAAGTCTTCTTCGTTATTTTCATCCCAGTGGACGAATGAGCCATATTCTGAATTTGTGTAATCACCACAATTTTTAATCTCAGAAGAACCCTTCTCTGTGAAGTACAGTCCTGTAGGAACAGATGGTGCGGTTCTATCTATTGTAAAGTAATGATCTCCTCCACTTGCTTTGTTTCCCGACATATCCCAACCTCTAACACCTAGTACATAATCCCCTTCGGGGAAGGCTGAAATGTCAATCGTGTGGCGAGTAGATTCCTCTGTAGAATCATATGCTCCATCTCCAGCAGTTGTATTTGTCCAATTCGTGAAAACTTTGGATTTATCTGAACTCCAAATAGCAAATTTTACAAACTCTATTGGTGATAAGCTGTCGGTTATATTTCCTGTTAAAGTAATACTGTTTTCGGATGCGTTTAATAGGGTGTCAGATAGCTTATAATTAGTCATTGATGGAGGTGTATTATCAACCATAAATGTAGTACCAGAATCCTGTCCTCCCATTAAATATCCAAGTGGAACTCTATTGCTGTAAACAGAAACATATATTCTATATGTTCCCTCTTCCCAACTTGACGGAATAGTTTGAGAAGTAGCATAGAAATCTATAGTTTCGGTTCCTCCAGATAGAAGATCTAAGGTAGAAACACCTCTAAATGTACCACTTATAAATTGGTTGTTAGGATTTGTTATATTTACAACAAGAGTTTCTTCTGCTGGATCAAACTCCATTAATCCATCATTTTTAACTTCAACTTGTATTGACAGAGTGTCTTCTTTCTTGTAGTAATCCTTATTTGTTTTTACAGAAAGGACATCTACAGACAGATAATTTTTAGTAAGTGGGAATCTATCTGAAGAATTATCATCAATTATATAGTCCTTTGTATCTCCAATGCCGTCTCCATCTAAATCTATACCATCATAATCACTCCAAAAGTTTCCAGTTGTTCCATTATCGAAGTAATATTCTCCATTATCTACTACATTATTTATGTTATTGCTGAAGATATTTTCGTAAATAACCACATCATTTGGTACATTCTCATCAATCCATATCCCACCAGAGGTCTCATCTCCCGCAGTATTGTTTCCAGTTATAGTGTTGGATCGAATGACTGTTCCAGTAGGAGGATTACCATAGAAGTTGCATATATCTATTCCGTCGTAAATACTGTTTATAATGGTGTTATACTCTATGAGAGTATCGACTGATTTGTCTTGAATTGATATACCATAGGTATTTCCATTAACCGTATTGTTGTGAATCCATGCGTTACTAGCAGTAATCCCATTAGGATTCCACATATAACCACTAACTGCGATACCAGTTTCGTTATCATAAACTGTGTTTTCGTTTACTTCAACATCATTTGACATAGCGACGAGAATGCCACTCCCTGACCATTCTGTACCTGGCCAACCATTGCCACTTACGGTGTTCCCTGTAATCTTACCTGTTGCTCCCCAGCCTATCTGGATACCATTGGGCGCCCATGTTACAGCTTCATCTTTACCTGGTCCTGTTACAGTATTACCAGTAATTATTGCAGAAGGAGTCGGATTCTGTGCTGAATTTATTCCATTTGAATCACCATTCACTCCTATTCCACCTCTGGCATATCCGCTAACATTATTGCTACTGATAGTAACGTTTGAGTCACCATAGGCTACGATGCCAAAGGTCTCTTTTCCATTGATATGCATGTTCTGAACAGTGTTACTAGAGATAGTTCCATTAGCATTTCGAAGTAGAATTCCTGCTGAACGCCCACCTGGCACTCGGTCATTACCATCAACCGTAAAGCCGGAGATAGCAACTTGAATTGTTCCTGTGCCAGTTATATTGCCAGAACTGTTGGTAGTTCCACCAAAGGCAAAGACTACGGGTTCCCAACTTGAGCCACTTTCAGGGAATTTAAAAGAAATTGGTGTAAATGGTGCCTTAATTGTAGGGTTATCAGTGCCTTGAAGTGTTAAGCTCTTGTTGATTACTACTTGCTCTTGGTAGGTCCCTGGGGATATGTGTATCGTACCTTCGGTTCCAGAGGCATCTACAGCAGATTGAATTGTTGTTAATCCATTAACTACTATTTGCTCATTTTCGATAAAATCTATTACTCCCAATTTGTTTCCCCCTCTTCCACGATGAAACATTCTTCCCTCTAATTGGAATTTCTGTTCTAGATCTAAAGCATCGGTTCCTAATCCACCAAAAGTATTGTTTGTTGCATCTATACGAAAAGTCTCTGCTACATTACTATTATTGAATATAGTAGATGGTAGCCAGTTGGTAATAGGATCTGCCCAATCAATATAAAATTCATTCCCACTAATTGAATATTGACCATCAGTGGGAGTAGTACCTCCAAACGCAATATATGTCCCACTAGTTTTAAAAGTGTTATGCGAAATATTAATACCACTATTGAAATCATCAGCGTTAATAGCAGTACGACAATTTTCAAATGTATTATTTACTATTTTCCCACTTCCTCCATTTAGCCAAACCCCACTATTCCATGTCTTATGACCACTGTATAATCCTCCGCTTATATCACCGGTAAATAGATTGTTATCAATAGTGTAACCAGATGTCCCAGATGCAGTTGTAATCCCTCTTGCGATTATTCCTGTACTTACACCTTCTCTTCTAATAATAGAGTTTTGTACTGTAGCGGCAGATTGAATTAAAATAGCATCAGATGTGTTATCCGTCTGATATATTTCTATTCCATCAATAATCGCCGAAGCTGTTATGGTAATCTTAGAGTCTTGAATACGCGCTTCTGTATTACGACTAGAACTGTTCCCTGGAATCCCTTTGTTAGGTCCCAGAATTGTTATGGCCTTATTAATTGAAATCGGACCTTCGGAATATGTTCCTGCACCAATATATATTGTCCCATCATCTGAGGATGCAACAATAGCTTCTTTAATTGAGGTATAACAACCTCCATGGGAAGTATAGATATCATCACATGCGCCATCTTGTGCTTCCGAAGTCGTATGTACATTCGCATCTACCACCACAAACACCGTAAAATGCTCCAACCCCTCTATATATATTACCCCTTCATTAACTACTACATCATCTATACTCTCATATGTATTACCATCCTCACTATATTTTACCTCTACATTATCACTATCTAATGTATTAGGTAATGTAAGATCATAACTAAAAGACCCATTACTCATACTAGAAGTTATATCCCAACCATAATCATCTGAAGTATTTAATAACTCCTTCTCTTCCTCTGTTAATTCAACCTTACTAATAACCAAATCCCCCTCCTCAGTAACACTAGTAAACCCAACCCTAACATCCTCATCATCTGGATACACATACTCCTCACCCTCTACCACATTAAATACCCTATACACACCATCCTCATAAACAAAAAGAGGCTCTTCTATAACCTCTTCTTCTAAAACCTCGAGACTTGCTATCTCCTCAAAATCAGATACACCCTCATCTACACCAACACCCACATCCTCAGATGCATAATCCTCTATAACAACACCAACCGCCTGTAAAGAAGGTAGAAAGGTATAAAGAGAAACAAATAGAAATACAAAAACCTTTTTAAAAGGTAAACCTTTGAAAAATCTTCTCATTAAAAAAGAAGTAATAATTTATTTTAATGAGAACTCACTAGGGGCATAGCAGTCCCCATTAGTATGCTAATAAAATATAACCTTTTTAAAAAATCATGTCAACTCTTAAGTAACACCTCTGTTACGCTATCATTCTTCTTAACAACAACAAAAACCCTATGTAATGCCCTAGTAATACCCACATACAATAACCTAATACTTAATTCATCATTACTATAATAATTACTATTCAAATCTGCAAAAATAACAGTATCAAACTCCAACCCCTTAGCATTCTCAACAGGAAGAACCTGCAAACCACCCTTATAATCAAACTCCCTATAACTAACCACCTCCCTCCCTATAATATCTTCATACTCCTTAAAAATAGAATAAAGAGCATCCGCATGCTCCCTATCCCTACAAAGAAGAGCACAAGTAACAGCACCCTTCTTAAATTGGTCTTTTATTAAATATACCAACTCTTCTATCTTATCTTTACTTAGATCTTTAATATCACCATCATATTCCAATATCCCAACCTCATCCCCATGCCTTAAAACAGCTTCAGGAAGTTTGTAAGACTTAGGAAACCTGTCCTTAAATATATTGTTTGCAAAATCTACAATCTCTATCGTAGTCCTATAACACCTCTGCAATTGGTAATACCCTGTATCTTTGTTAGTAATATCCTTTACAAGATTAATAACATCATCCCAATCCCTAATGTAAAAAGGTGCAATTATGGATTGTGCCAAGTCCCCAGCTATTGTAATATTCCCACCCTTAGCCACCATAACTAGAGTAGCTAACTCCACAAAACTCATATCCTGAGCTTCATCCACCATCACATAATCCTTCTCATATTGTTTAGTTCCATTTATCTTAAGATGAAGATAAACCATAGGAGCCAAATCCTCCATCCTGTAATTTCTAATCCCACCACTCTGTGTAAGCCCCTCAAGAGAGTATTTAGAAACCTCTTTATTAACTAAATCTGTTTTAAAGAGACTTTTATATAACGAATAAATATTACACCTCTTTCTAAAGTAAGAAGAAATATCCCTCTTAATATTCATATCCATATCATTTGTAGCATCATAGAATCCAGTTCTCCCTTGTTTAAACTGCTTCTTAGCAAAAGCATAATCCATAGCCAAGTCCAAACGCTCTATCATGTCTATATTAGGAAATTCTTTTTTAAGTTCGTAGTATCTGTTCTCAATAATATCTTTTCTAGAGTAGGGGATATTTTCTAAAAGACTCTCTTCAAACTTTTCAAAATACCTCTCAAGAACAGAAAGAAAATCCAAAGAACCTTTGTAGCCCTTAATGTCTAAGTCAGATTTCTTGTTAGAGATTGTAAATCTGTCATTCCAACCTAAAATAGATTTACCCCAGAAAAGGTAAGTTTCGGTATCTACCTTACTAACACCAAGATTAGGAAGAACATCTGATACATAGTCTATGAACAATTGGTTAGGAGCAATAATTAAACTGTTATTGGAGTTAATCTGTTCCTTATATGTGTAGAATATGTATGCCAATCTATGTAGAAGTATTGTTGTCTTACCACTGCCTGCAACACCTTGTATTAGGATTGGCTTGTTTAGGCCATCTCGGATAATCTCATTCTGTTGTGCTTGGATAGTAGATACAATGTCTTGAAGTTTCTTACCTAACCTCTCATTTAGTTGTGAAAGGAGGAATTCATCTGCTGCTATATTCCCAGACTTAGCGTCATATATCCCTCTTATTCTTCCTCTAGATATCTGAAATTGTCTTTTTTGTAATAAATCTCCTCTTCTTTCTCCACTAGGAGCCTCAAAGGAGACATCATTTTTAGGACCACTGTTTTGGTAGTAAAGATTAGCAACGGGAGATCTCCAGTCTGTTATTAAGGGGATATGTGTTTGTTCATCTATTAGTGCAAATTTCCCTATGTAAAGAGAAAGAGGTTTGTCTGTTTTTGAGTCATATGGATTAAATTGGATTTTTCCAAAATAAGGGGAGTCTAGTGCAATAATTTCGTTATTGGTTCTGTCTACAATCTCTCTAATCTTGTTTAGTATCTGGTTGTATATCTTCTTAGCATTTGCCTTTTCATCTAGGTCACTTTCTGTGTCTATGAGGTATATTTGGTGTTCTAATTCTTCTTGGAGTTGTTCTAATCTTTGTATGAGGTTCTTAATGGAATCTTTTTTAATATGTACAACTCTTTTAAGATTGGGGTATTCTTCCTTTTCTAATGGAGAGATGTTTGTTAAATCACTGAAATCAGCAACTTTATCTACATCCCTGTACAGAGGGTGTAAGTACTGTTTAAACGTTTGCATGATTGGTTTTTAGGCATGAAGTTACCAAGGGAGAGTATATATTAAAAAGATTAAAAGTTCAAATAAAATAGAGGCTTTAAGCAAAACTTCTAAAGTGGTATATTAATCTACAATGAATAACCAATTAAAGTTGTTACTCTACATTCTATTTATAGCAGGAGCAATTTTTTATTTACAGGACAGTTTTGGCTTTCTAGATATTTCTTTGGTTGATAATAAAGAACCTACCCAAGAAGAGAAAGAAGATGCTAAAAAAGAAAATGCTGTGGTCAAGGAGGTCGAAGAGAAGCAATATGTAGAGATATCTCTCGAAGAGGGAGAGATGATTAAGGTCAATGTGGAAGTAGCAGATACCGAGGCTCTAAGAGCCTTAGGATTATCTAACAGGAGATATTTAGGGGATTATGATGGGATGTTTTTTGTTTTTGATGATAATGTAAACTATCCCTTTTGGATGAAAGATACCTTTATTAACTTAGATATCATATTTATAGATGAGAAAGGTTTTATTGTGGATATTAAAGAAGACAATGAGCCTTGTTCAGATTCGCATTGCCCCCAGATTCTTTCTGACCAAGAATACAGGTATGTATTGGAAGTAAACGGTGGATTTGCTAAGACAAATGGAGTGAAGAAGGGACAAAGTGTAACTATGCACTTGGTCTCCAATCAGTAAGATGGTATAGTTTCCAAGTAATTTAGTTTAGATCTTAGAAACATGATAAATTCCTTAGTTGATTGGTTAGTTCAAGCAATAGACACTCTCGGTTATCCAGGTGTTTTCGCTGCCGTATTTCTTGAAAGTCTTTTTGCTCCTATTCCAAGTGAAATAATATTACCTTTCTCTGGATTTGTTGCATCCCAAGGGTCTTTGAATATTGTTTTGGTTATTATTACTGTTGGTATTGGTGCGTATCTTGGAAGTTTACCTTTCTATTTCATAGGTTTATGGGGAGATGATTTTGTAGAAAAGTTTTTAAAGAAGTATGGTAAGTATATATTTATATCCCAAGATGATCTTGAAAAAGGATATAAAGCTTTTGAGAAACATGGAAACAAGATAGTGTTTTTCGGTAGGTTTATACCTTTAATTAGGTCAGTTATATCTTTTCCAGCAGGTGCTGCGAGAATGAAGTTCTCTATATTCTCCATATATACCATTTTAGGAAGTTTATTGTATGCAACAGCCTTATGCTTAGCAGGTTTCTATATGGGAGAGAATTGGCCAACAGTTGTTGGTTATATTAATCAGTATGAGAATATAGTATTAGCCTTGTTATCCATCGCTATTCTTCTCTACATATGGAAAGGAATGAGAGATGTTATAAAAAACTCAAAAAAGAATGAAGGAGAGAAAGAAGTAGAGAAGTAGAGAAGAGGAAGAGGAGTTTTAATATGTTTTTATTAAAGACTTCCCATTCATTTCAGAAGGTTTTTGTATTCCCATTAGTTCGAGAATTGTAGGTGCAACGTCACAAAGTGCACCATAAGGCAGGACTCTTGGTGCAATATCTGTTCCAGAAAGAATAAAGGGGACTGGATTTATTGAGTGTTCTGTGTTTATAGAATTGTCTTCCTCGTTTAACATCTCCTCTGCATTACCATGATCTGCGGTTATGATTACTGCCCCACCAAGAGCAGTAAAATGATTAACCAACTCTTTTGTGCAATAGTCAACAGTCTTAATTGCCTTCTTAGTTGCTTCAATATCTCCTGTATGCCCAACCATATCTGCATTGGCAAAGTTTAGAAGAATAAAATCATAGGGCATACCCTTGAGTCTCCTTTTTAACAACTCTGTCATCTCTAGTGCACTCATCTCTGGTTTCAGGTCGTAAGTAGGGACTCTGGGTGAAGGAACTACTACACGATCCTCCTTAGAATAGGGTAAAGGTTGTCCACCATTAAAGAAATATGTAACATGTGGGAATTTTTCTGTCTCAGAGATTCTTAATTGCCTTAATCCCACTGAGTCAATAATCTTACCAAGAGGCAGGTCTATATATTGTTTCGGGAATATTACATTCACAAGAAGATCCTTTCTATATTCTGTCATAGTTGCAACATAAATATTGCTTATTGGTTGTCTCAGAAAACCTGCAAAATTAGGTGATATAAAGGCCTCTGTTATTTGCAAGGTTCTATCTGGTCTGAAATTTACCATTATGACGACATCATTGGGCTCGACCTTGCCAGGATTAATAATAGTAGGCTCTATAAATTCATCTGTAATTCCCCTTTGGTAATATTCAGTAATTGCTCTGTGATAGGTTGGAAACTTTTCTCCCATATTCTTTTCAAAAAGATAGTAGGCTCTCTGTGTCCTATCCCATTTTCTGTTTCTGTCCATTGCGAAATATCTTCCAACAAGGGTGGCTATCTTCCCTAGTCCTCTTTCAAGACAGAATTTATCTAAGTCAACCAGATATTTCACAGAAGAATTTGGAGCAGTATCTCTACCATCTGTAATTGCATGGATATATAACTCGTTTTGGAAATTTAATCTAGCAAAATAGTCAACGAGGACCTTGAAATGATTAATATGTGAATGCACAGAACCGTCACTCACTAAACCAATTAAGTGAATGTTACTATTATATTTCTGAGCATGAGCGAAAGCATTCTTTAAGGTATTGTTTTTGTAAATAAGTCCATTCTCTATAGCCTTGTCTATTCTAGGTAAATTCTGGAGAACAGTAGTGCCTGCCCCTAGGTTAAGATGTCCAACCTCACTGTTACCTTTAACATTAGGAGGTAGTCCTACAGCCTTTCCAGATGCGAGAAGGTAAGTTCTTGGAGATGTAGACCAGTATTTGGCTAGGTTATCTGGTTGCCCTAAAACTACTGCGTTACCAGGACTTTGGGGAGCCGCTCCTACACCATCTAATATTATTAACAGGACTTTTTGTTTTACATTCATAGGCAGTTGTTGTATACATTGTGGCATATTTTTGAAATTTATTCTATAATCACAACTGCAAATCAGTAATATTTTAAGGTAATTATTATGGACACCAATGTAATTAAGAAGGTTGAAGAGAGTTTTTACAAGAAAAGACCAGATGTTAGAGTCGGAGACACTGTAAGACTACATCTAAAAATTAAAGAAGCAGGTAAAGAAAGAATACAGATCTTTGAGGGTGTGGTTATTGCAATTAAGGGTTCTGGTTTAAGTAAGAATTTAGTAGTAAGAAAAATCTCTTACGGTGTAGGAGTAGAGAAGATTGTTCCTTTCCATGCACCAGTTTTAGAGAAGATAGAGGTTATTAAAAGAGGTTCTGTAAGAAAATCTAAGCTTTATTATTTAAGAGGAAGGGTTGGGAAAAGAGCACTTAAAGCTGGAGAAACGACAAACATCTACTTAACTGATGAAGAGGAAGTAGGAGTTGAAATTCCAGTAACTGGAGATGTAGAGGAAGAATTACCAGAGGAGATGGCAGAGCAAGAAGTTGAAACACCTACAGAGGAAGTTAAAGAGGAAGAGGTAAAGGAAGAAGAGCAGGAGTAGTTCAATTGGTTAGAATATCTGTTTTCCAAACAGAGGGTTGCGGGTTCGAGTCCCGTCTCCTGCTTTTGTAAATCTTCTGTGCTTCTAATTATCCACAGTTTGTAATATAATCATAAATATGAAAAACGTTGATGTACCTTTATGGGACAAGGGTGATGACACAGATTCTTTTTCTAAAGGAGGGGCTTCTGATCCATCTTTTTCTATGAGGAAACCCTCTGCTAAGATGTCTCCCTTAGTTAAAAAGATATATAAACAGATCTTAGGAAGAGAACCTTCCTCAAGGGAGATGGCTTACTACAAGTATAGTTCTGCAAAAAAGGAAGACATCATAAAGAAGCTACTGGAGAGCGAAGAGCATAAGGCGATTTTAGAGAAAGCCAAGAAGTATCCTGACCTTGAAAAGGCTAATTCGAAATTAAAATCCAAGGTTTTAAAGCTTCAATCCAAAGTTAAAGATAATGAAGAAGAATTTGTACAACTCAGAAGTTTACTTGAAGAGAAGAATGCTACAATTAAAGAATTGAGAGAGACAAAAGATGTCCCACCTTATATTGACGGAGAAATCTTGGAGGAAAATGGAGTCCATTATAGTGTATCAAGACCACCTGTAGAAGAAGTGGTAAAAAGAGAAACAACTTTTTGGGATAGATTACGTTATTTAATAATGGGAGAGTAATGAACACGAAAATATTTGCACAAAGATTAAGAGAAGCCAGGGAAGAGAAGGGATATTCTCAGAAGACCCTCGGTATGAGGGTAGGGCTTTCAGATAAGTCTATAAGTATGTATGAGAAGGGAACTGTATATCCTCCAGTAGGCAATCTTCTAAAAATAGCGAAAGAATTAGACAAAAGTATCTCCTATTTCCTAGAGGACCAACCTGAAGTTTACTAACTAGGTGGTGTTAACCAAGTCTTTGCCTTCTTCGTATATTTCTTGACTACAATGACTGTTACAACTATCACACCTGCGAAACCGACAAAGATTAAACCAAACTTTAGGACATTCATCCATTGGTAATGTGAACTAACTGGTTGCAAAACAAGACTGTTATTGAAAACGACATTGTCACCTACAGAGTTTGTATAATTTGTATCATATTGCCAAGATATTACAGATATTGAAAAGTCGTAAATACCACCTCTTAAAGGTTTGATTCTTCCTTCAAAAACGTATGTCTGATCTTTTTTTAAGGATACAAATTCATCGTGCTTGGGAAAGGCTTCAATTGTTGTTGGCATGTTCCAAAGAATTTGTGTTTTGGGAGAATCCAAGTGAGGTGTGATTGTAAGTGTGTATGGCACATATTGACCAAAAGCTGTCTGTGGGCCTCTTTCTAGAGTAAGGTCAAAATATCTGTTCTCAGAAAGCTTTGTATGGTCGTCTATGACTGTTTCTGTACTCTCCTGGTCCATTTCTTCCTCCGTTTCTATCTGCGTCTCTTCTGTTGGGACATTATCTGCAGCAAAGGCAGGTTTTAGTATTAAGGCTGTCATTAAAACGACGAATGATGTAATCAAAGAATAAAGAAATTTTCTCATTTGAGTATCTTGTTAACACTTATCTTATATATTTGAAAAGCCTCCCTTGCTTCCTCCTTACTTACAGTGTAGTCATCATGTACAACCTTATTTCGCATCTTATGTGCCTCCCAAAGGCGATTATACTCCCTTTTTCTAAATATTTTTTCTGCACTTTTAAGATTCTCTCCACAAGAAGAGTCATTTTTAAAATATAGTTGGAGAGACTTAGAAAGTAAGTTGTCCAATTTAATGATTGCATCTCTCCTGACGGCTATTTCTTCACTATTGATAGATTTTTCTAAAGAATAAAGCTCTTTAATTATTTTCTCTCTCTTCTTTTGGTCAATCTTTTTTGTATTAATAGAGACCATTACAAAGAGAACAGCTATTAAAAGCAATATTATTATTGAAAGAAATAGTGAATTGTCCATTACTTTTTCTTCTTTTTAAATAATTTAGTAAACGGGTTTTTTATATGTTTAAAAACCTTCTTCTTTCTTAATTTTATTAAGAAGTATACCAAAAAAAGAAATGCACAGAAAATTAAGATGGATAACGATTTTGAAAGAATGGTGAGATAGAGGGGGATATTTTGTTCAACTGTTGTTTCTAGAGTTTGCTCAATTTTATGTCTATTAAGATTTGCAAGTGAAGCAACTACAAAGATATTGCTAGAATTGATTTCGTCATAGGGGATATTAAATTGCAAGTAATTCTCTTCTTTGGGTAGTAATATGTCAGATTGCATGTTTTTAACTGGATCTGTGTATTTTGTAAGATTTTCTATGTTTGAATTGGTGATCATAATATTGTTTAAGGCAATATTTCCCTCATTTCTTAGTTTTAACAAACCCTTAGCATAAGGTTTGGTTATGTCGAAGTCTTCTATTATGAATTCAGAATCAATAGTAAATCTTGGAAGAATATCTTTAGAGGTTTCTGCTTTAACGATAAAGTCAGTATCTTGGAAGAAAGATAACTTTGGAGCTACAGCAGATTTTCCTCTCCTTATGATTGTTATATGGTCAAGAAATGGACTGCCGTAAAGATTCTTACCAAAATATTCTTCTAGAAAAGGGTCGGTCGTTACCCATTTATTTTTATTTGTATCTAAGTATTCAACCCAATGGTGGTAGAAACCATCTGAGGTATATCCTGTTATATTTGAGATGTATCCAACTACAAGCCTGCTGGGGACATTGTAATTTCTAAGGAGGGCAATATAAAAGTCTGAATAATCTATATTACTTGCATTGTTGGGAGCTTCTGTAAGAGTTTGAGCTCCTATTCTAGAGCTAGATTCTATTCCAAGAGGTATTTCTTCGTTGTAATTTAACCTCTCTATTACATATTGATATATATATTTGTAAAAGAGTTCTTTCTGAGAATCCTCTAACATCTCGACATCTTCAAAGTTGGGAGGGAGAACAAGACCCTTTCTCTCTAAGAAAGTATTAACTCTTCTAAATTCTGTATTGTTTGTGATGGACCAGTAACCAGTTTTTTGTGTTAAAAACGAGCTGGCCTCTTCTGTGGTGTCTAAATCTTGAGTCTTGAGAATGTATCCAGATATTTTACAATCTGCCGTTTCCCCAGGTTTTAGAAGATATTTTAAAATGTAGTTTCCATCTTCGTCCTTCAGAGAAGAGGTGGGAGAAGGGGATATCTCTTCCCAGATTATTGTTTGTGTTGGTGTATCAGAAGGTACATATATTTCAAAAGTTTGATTACGATCCTTTAGGCTATTTGAGAAGACTTTGTTTATGTCAAATTTGTAAAGTAATTTTTCTCCAAACACTATGGAAAGCTTAGGATTTTGTGGTTGTTCTATTAGAACGACATACCTGTCTTCTATAGCCTTAATGTTTTGTATTGGGTCCGATGACCAGAGTGGTTCGCCCATATCTTTGGGGTATTTAATAACTATTGACCTTGTTGTTGTATTGAATATGCTAGAGGAGATATTAAAGGAAGGGTCCTCAGTTCTTTTACTACTGTATTTTATTAATATTTCTAGTGGAGAATTTGGCCTAACAACACTGTTGTTTAGATTTATTAAAACTTCAGTATTTGAACCTCTATTAAATGTTGTGCATTCTAGTTCCTCTCCAGTCTTTAATTTTTCACAAGTGACTCTTAATCTTTCAATGGGGATAAGGGCTGTATAATATGATATTACTCTTGGTGAGACACTGGTAATTTCCATAACAGCTTGGGTATCTATGTTTTCCTCTGTAATGGTATGTTCAAAGTCAACATTAATATTAAAATCAGAGGTCGTGGTTTCAGCTATTACTCTAGGAATAGAAACTAGCCCTAAAATGCTTAAGGCAATTGAGAATATGGGAATCAAAAGTAATAATGCTGAGGATTTTACGGATGATTTTATTACAGCAGAAAGAAGGGAGGCATTCCTATATTTCGATAGCGTCTTCTTTAAATAACCAGTCAAATTTCTCATATTTCCTCATTATTTGCTTATTTATCGGCGTCTTGGGTGTTATCCCAAGATCTTTTCTTACTTTATTCCAATCTACCCTCTCAATTTCATTAACCATCTTATAGCTAGGATTGCGGACAGTTTCTTGTTTAGCATTCTTTCTAATAATATAATATGCTAAACCATTTCTTTCATCAAGAACAACTTTTGGTCTTGCTTTTGTACTATGGTATTCAGCGAAAATAAGATTGGAATTCTGCCTAGTATTAACAACAACAACTTCATAACCTGCAGGTATAACGAGTTTGTCTTTCTTCTTTACATTAGCTTTTATAACCCTGTTTTTTCTTGCATTTATATACTCTTGGATTAAAACAGTTGCACCACCGTAGGCAAAGTCAAAGATTCTTGGATATTTAGCACATCTGGTGGCCCTAGTTTTAACAAACTCTATTCCAGCAAGATTGGGAGGAAGTATGTAAAAATTTACTTTAATACCCTTATCTTTGTATAGATCATCATTATCTAAGCCTTTATACTTCTTGTAAAAAATTTCAGGGCAATTAAGTTCTTTGTTTAGAAGTTGACTTCTAACGTTGTCTATTGTTATCTCGATTTTTTCTTTAAAGGAAAAATCCTTTACTTGTAGCTCTCCTCCATCATATACGATTGGGAAGCCACAGCTACTCTTCAAGTCAATTCGTGCCATAAGAGCTATTATATCACATCAAGGTTATTCTCTTGAAAATGACTTGAGCAGTTCAGAAAGGACAAAAGCCATTATTATGTAGAAGATAAGTGCAACAAAGGGAGTTAATTCTAAAGTGAAATTGCTTATTTGTAGAGAACTTGTGACTATTCCATCGAAAGGTTTAACAAAGAAAGTGCTTGTATTAAAAACCCAATTCGCAAAGTTGTTCTCTAGGTTGGCATTAATAGCTAAAAGCACAATTCTAGTTATTATTAATCCCTCTATGAATATTACTCCGAAGTAAGAGAGCCTTATTATTAGTTTTAACATTTCTAGAGATTTTCTAAATTATCTACATAATATTCTAATTCATTCATAAAGCGAGTGACACCATGAGCCCAAAGATCCAGCCCTGTTTCTCCACAAGGAGGACAATATGTGTCTTGGATGTCAAAAGGAGTTAAGTCGGTGCCATATCCTAAGGCAAGTCTTTCTGTGACATGGGTGATTGACTCCTCCCAATCCTCAAACATACTCCAACCAGCATCATTCCTATTTATTCCTCTCCACCCCCAAGCATTATGTGAACCTTGTGGTAAGAGATTACCAAAAGCAGATTCTACACCAGAGATGGATGCTACAAGTCTCCAATCTAGACCATATCTGTCAGCTTCTATAATGAAGATTTCCGCATATGGAGCCATAGGAGAGTGGTAATCACTCAAAAACTTGCTCATAGCTAATACCCTAGGATCAAGAGTAAAGAATCTAGTTTTTCTAATAGGCTCATCGGTATTTTTAATAGAAGAGAGATTATATTCACCAGCATAAACATGTATGTCAAATATTGGAGAGAGAGAGTTAACCTCCACATTAGAAGTATTTCTGGCCACATCACCAAAGGCTTTTGTTAAGAATGTCTCTATATATGGAGAAAGGATGAAGTAGTAGGGCAAGACAAGGAGTAAAACTCCTGTGACTCTAGTAATATTGGAGCCTTTAATTCTACTTGTTAGAGAAAGATTTGACTTTTCTTGGTCAGTTTCTGGCATAATAGTTTAGTATATCAAATTGGGGCAATTTTTGTTATGTTCACGCATCTACACTTACATACAGAGTATTCTTTGCTTGATGGGACTATCCGAATTTCTGAGCTAATTGAGAAACTTAAAGCAGAGAAAATGAACGCTTGTGCAATAACAGACCATGGAAATATGTATGGTGTCTACAAATTCCAGAAAGCTATGAAAGATGAAGGTTTAAAGCCAATAATTGGTTCTGAGATATATATTGCACCAAGAAGTATGGATAAGAAAGAACATGGTATAGACAACGAATATTTTCATCTAGTTGTTTTAGCCAAGAATTTAGAGGGGTATAAGAATTTAATGAAAATAGTTTCTGTTTCCCACATGGAGGGTTTTTACTATAAACCCAGGATAGATATTGAAACTCTGAATAAGTACACAGGTGGTTTAATTGCTCTCTCTGCATGTTTGGCAGGTCCAATAAGTCAACCAATTCTAAAAGGTAATTTTAAAGATGCTCTTGAAACTGCGAAGAAATATAAAGAGATGTTTAAAGACAATTTCTACATAGAGCTACAAAGAAATGGTATGGAGGAACAAGAGGTTGTTAATGAAGGGCTTCTTAAAATAGCTGATGAACTAGAAATTCCTTTGGTTGCTACTTGTGATAGTCACTACTTAGATAAGGAGGATGCCCAGATACAAGAGATTCTTTGGTGTATTAGTGATGGGTATACTCTTGACGATCCAGAGAGAAGGAAGATGCCAACAAACGAATTTTATGTAAAAAGTCCAAAGGAGATGCAAAGTCTATTTAAGGATATCCCAGAGGCCATTGAAAACACTCAGAAGATTGTGGACAGTATCGAAGAGTATGATATAACCTTTGACCGTATTGAGAATCCCTATAAAGATCTCCCCGCAGGAAAGACATCCCAAGAATATCTAAAAGAGCTTTCATACGAGGGAGCTAAAAAAAGATATGGGAAATTGGACAAGGAATTAAAGGACAGGATAGATTACGAATTAAAAATAATTCATGACAAGGGTTATGATGACTATTTCCTAATTGTTAGAGATATTATTAGATTCTGTAAAGACAATGATATTGTTGTTGGTATGCGTGGTTCAGGTTGTGGTTCTGTTGTAGCCTATACTACAGAAATTACAGATATTGAACCAATAAAGTGGGAATTATATTTTGAAAGATTCCTTAATCCTGAAAGACCAAGTCCTCCAGATTTTGATATAGACATTGCAGATAAACGAAGAGATGAAGTTATAGAATACACAATTGAGAAATACGGAATAGAAAATGTAAAACAGATAGGAACCTTCAGTAAATTACAAACAAGACAAGCTATTAGGGATGTAGCAAGAGTCATAGGCGTAGAACTAGATGTTGCAGACGAACTTTCCAAGATGGTAGAGATAGTGTTTGGCAAAGCGAAAGATATTGACTATATGCTTGAACACAACCCAGAGTTTGCCCAGATAATAAACTCGTCAGAAAAGACAAGATATCTTGCAGATGTTGTTCGTAGAGTGTCTGGTTTGTGCAGAGGTGTCTCAACACATGCTTGTGGAATCATAATTACACCCGAACCAGTAGTAGAATATGTCCCAATACAAAGAGATGCTCATGGTGAAGGTATTGGGATGAGTCAATACGAAATGTCAGATCTCGAAGCTATTGGAATAATGAAATTTGACTTCCTAGGTCTCAGGAACCTAAACATCATCGGATCTGCATTGAAGAAAATAGAAGAGAGAGAGGGAGAAAAGATAGATCTTGCAACAATAGATACCAATGATAAAAAAACTTTTGAACTAATTAGGTCTGGTCATACAGTTGGTATATTCCAATTAGAAAGTGAAGGGATGAAGAGAACAATTAAACTCCTTGAGCCAGAGAGTATGGAAGATATCTCCTATATCCTTGCAGCATACAGACCTGGCCCTATGCAATTTATATCTGATTACGCGGAAGTTAAAAATGGCAAACAAGAGCCAGATTACATAATAGACGATCTAGAACCAATTCTTTCAGTAACTAATGGAGTTATCTCTTACCAAGAGCAAGTTATGAAAATCGCAGAAGTTGTAGCAGGCTACTCTCTTGGTGCTGCAGACATTCTGAGAAGAGCGATGGGTAAAAAGAAGCTAGATGTAATGAAGGCAGAAAAACAAGTCTTCATAGAAGGAGGCGTAAAACTTGGTTATGACAAGAAAGATATGGAAAAAATCTGGGAAAAATTGGTTAAGTTTGCTAACTATGGTTTTAACAAAGCACATAGCGCATCCTATGCGACTATCGCTTATTGGACAGCTTATCTGAAATCACACTACCCATTGGAATATATGGCTGCTTTATTAGAAGGTGATTTGGACAAATTCGACAGAGTAATTCTAGATTTAGGCGAATGTGAAAGACTTGGGATAGAAGTACTCCCGCCAGATATAAACAAGAGTGGATTTTATTTTAAGGTGGAGGGAGACAAAAGTATTCGTTTTGGCCTTGCAGGCATTAAAAACATCGGCCAGGATATTGTTCAAAGTATTGTTGACGAAAGAGAAAAGAATGGTCCATATAAACATTTAGATGATTTTGTTAATAGGAATTTTAAAAATGTAAATAAGAAGGCTATAGAGTACTTAATAATGGCAGGAACAATGGATTCCTTCGGGGCAAGAGGTGCCTTACTTCAAGTCTTAGACGATGTATATAATAAAATAAAAGCAAATAAAAAAACCGAAGAGATGGGACAGATAGACATATTTGCAATGAATAACTCAATGAATGGACATGATACTAAGAATGATATTATAGGAAAGACTCCTCTTCCAACGGATGCAAAGGTTGAACTCTCAGACATTCTCAAATGGGAGAAAGAACTCCTCGGGCTATATTTTTCCAGCCATCCCTTAGATAATCTTCAAGAATTCTTCGACCAAAAGAACGTAATTCCACTTGTTGAGGCATTAGAAATTAAGAAAAATAACGACTTACTAGTTCTGGGCGTTATGGTTACGAAAGTCAGAAAAATCACCACAAAAAAAGGAGAAGTAATGGCCTTTCTTACAATAGAAGACAAAACAGCAAAAACAGAGGCCGTTGTTTTTCCAAGGGTATACAAAGAGATTAAAGATACACTGGTGGAAAACAAGCCTATGCTAATAGCAGGGAGATTAAATGTTCGAGATGGTCAAGCGAGTATTATTGTTCAAAAAGCTAAATATATAGATACCAAGAAATACTCCTCTCAATTCGATGGTGTTACCTTTCGGATAACCCCCTTACACTCCGAGGAAGAGGTAGCCGCTTTGAAAAAATATATTCAAGAATCAGATGGAGATACTCCCGTTAAGATTGTTGTTAATGATGGGATATCTAACAAAAATGTCATCATTAAAAAAAAGATAGCAATGGACCAAGAGACTAAGAAATGGCTTAAGAGGTTTTAAAGATCCTTGTCCCAACTGATATAATCCGTATATGAATAAAAATATTAAGAATACAGGTATTAATAACCTAGAAACTAAAATCAAGCTTCTCCCACAAAAACCAGGGATCTACAAATTTCTAGACGAGGAGGGGAAGATATTATACATAGGAAAAGCAACAAACCTCAGAAGTAGGGTAAGTTCATATTTCTCTAGCACTCTCTACGACCGTCCTCGTATCAAGCAAATGATTCCCTATATTAAAGATATATCTATTACCGAAACAAACAATGAAATAGAATCACTTGTTTTAGAATCTGCCTTAATTAAGAAATACAAACCTTTTTACAATAGCGATAAAAAAGACGACAAGTCTTATGTGTGGATATACATCTCTACTAAAGATAAGTTTCCTACAATCAAGATAGTCAGAAAGATAAGCAACAAAGAAATGAAAAGAGGGAGACTTTTTGGACCATATCCTAGCAGTTCAGCCACAAAAAGGATATTTACTTATCTAAGAAAGCTTTATCCATTCTGTACCTGCAAAAAGGAGAACAGCAAAGAATGCCTTTATTTTCACCTAGGTCTCTGTCCAGGTCCATACCAGGGACATATATCCGAGGAAGATTATAGAAAGAATATTAATGAAATTATAAAATTCCTAAATGGAAGAAAGAGAGGACAAATTAAGGAGATGGAAAGAAAGATGTATGAATATTCTAAAGAGAAGAATTTTGAAAAAGCCGCAAACTTAAGAGACAGAATTTCTGACCTTAAATATTTAGGAGAGAAGATAAACTTTCTTCCAGATGATACCGAACAATCGTACAAAGAAAGAAGAAAAGAGGTTTTAAAAAGTGAGTTTGAAGACTTAAAAAGAGAATTAGAACTTAAAAAACTTAACAGGATAGAGTGTTATGACATTTCCAATATACAAGGGGAATTAGCATATGGTTCTATGGTTGTGGCTGAAAATGGTGAGATATGTAGAGATCAGTATAGGATTTTTAAGATAGAGGATATAGACAAACCAAACGATCCAGCAATGTTAAAGAGGGTTTTAGAAAGGCGTTTTGATAACAAAAACAGAATGAAGTACTCCTCAAATCCAGATATTATTCTCATAGATGGTGGGAAATCTCAATTATCTGTCTTAAACAAAGAATTAAAAGGGATTTTACCTACTGAATCCATATTGATGGGCATCTCTAAAGGAAAGAGACTTAAGAGAAGTGGAGCAAGGCAGTTAGATGAATTTTGGTTAATTACAGATCATAATGGAGAAGAAAATAAGATAAGACGGGTAGATATTATAAACAAATCTATACTAATAGACCTTAGAGATGAGGCACATAGGTTTGCAATATTACATCATCGTAAAAGTCGAATTAGGAAGGCTAAAAACACAGAGTTAGAGAAGATTCCGGGGGTAGGAAAGAAAAGAATGAAAAAACTTTTAAAGGATTTTGGGGATATAAGAGCTTTGAAGGAAGCAGACCTTGATCAAATTAACAAAAGTATAAACAACAAAACTGTGTCAGAAGAGATATATAGTTACTTCCATCCGAAGAAATAAGTAAACTGAAGTAAATAAGTTCTATCTCTGGATATTTGCAGGCTCCATATTCTCAAACAGGTAGTCTAAGAAGTGATCTTTAGGAGTGTTAGCATCCATAACATAAACAACACCGTTGTAACTATTGGATACTACTGCAACATCATGATTTTCTGGGCCGTTTGTTATAGAACCTCTTAATGCTCTGCCATAGGAAGTTGTGGTAAGAATTGTATTGGCTATAGTCCATTTCTGTTCTTCATCAGTACTAAGGAGCTCTGTATACTTCTGCAAGTAATTATCTAGAACATCACCAGTCGGTCCTATTGGGACAACACTTACACTTTCTGCTGTTCCAATTTTTCTAAATTGAACAGTTCGGTAATCTTTGTAAGCAGAGGAGCTATACGAGATAATATATTCTTTAGGAACTTTTAATATCCATGGAAAGTCGGGAAGCAGCTCCTGGTAATCCTGGCTCGCTAAAAGCAACTCTCTTTCAGCCTCTTCAACAACTTTTGCTCTAAGACCTGTAATTGCCTCTTCTTGAGTTAGTGTCTCATACCATAAATCATTAAACTTAGAATAAATTCTAAGCCCACTTGTGCCCTTGACCCAGTATTCTCCTTCTTTCATCTCTTCTGATCCAACCTCTACGGAAAGAACATTCTCCCAACCAAGTTCTGGAAGAACCTCTTGGTAATATTTATATGCTTGTGCTGTTGTTGTTCTAAGTGGTAAGCGGTAAGCAGAATTTCCTGATGCTATAAAATTGGAAACAGATATCTCATTAATGTTATTTTTGAATATAAATTCAGACCCAGGATAAGCGGGGATACCTTCTAGGCCTACTACGTATTCCACAGGCACATTTTCGTCGGCAGTATTATCTCTCATTCTTACTATGGAAATAATAGAAATGTAGAGTAATCCTACAAATAATAAAGCTAGGAAGGTGTAAAAAAGAATTTTAGAAATGTTTTTTTTCTTCCTTCTTTGAACATTGGATTTATTACTCCGTTTTTTGAATAGAGTAAACTTTTTCTTTCCTTTCCTTCTTGCGGAATTTGTTTTATTCTTGGGCATATACACTTTCCCTGTAGGGTTGGTGGTTCCTTTTGTTCTCTGTCTTTTGTTTTTAGTTTTCTCAGTCTTTTTCTTAAAGAGGGGCATAGGTGATTATATCTTACATTATATTTTCTTTTTATTTAATACGGACATATAGTATAATTTCTTTGTATTGCGGGATCGTCTAATGGTAGGACACCGGCCTTTGAAGCCGTCGATCATGGTTCGAGTCCATGTCCCGCAACCACCCTCCCCTTTGACCTATAGTGTGTGAGATGGTATAATTAAGAACCATTTCAAAAGATTTCTTCAATTGTTTTATTAATATACTGCTCTTTAATAATTACTACTTATAGCACGTTTATGAATGATACTTAGTATCTTCTTTGTGCTTTAGAAGTATATAGATAGTTATTCTCCAAAAGACGTTTTTGCAAAGCACTAAGCTAATTACATATTTAGTTGGTTTATTGCTTTGTAAAAACTAACCACAAGAGATAGGAGTTTTCATGTTTAGGGATAGATTAGAATGTCTTTGTACTATCATTATTTTTGTTTGTTCTATTTTCATTTGGAGTGTCTCTCTATTCATGATCGTAACTGGAAGACCAGAACAGCTGTTATATAGGTCTTTTGATTCAGTCAAGTATAGAGGAGCACAAATATATTGGGAAGAAGGATATCCACTGCCTGATGAAAAGCTTGAAATATTCTACATAGTTGTTGACAGTTTGACGGATGATGTCCATGTAAAGTACAGCATTGCCGAAAACAGAATGAGAGTTTACTATCTTGCAAAAGAAGAAACATTTGGATCTTTAGAAGGGACTGAAGGGGCTACCGCTTTTTACAGAAGAGCAACGAATGCATTCGGTAAAGGAGCAGCAGATAATATTTTTTTAAGTAAAACTCTTATAGAGAGCGACAACAACAGTTTTGCCATGGCATTGGTACATGAATATCTTCATATGATCCAACACTCTGTCCCTGGGTACATAGAGGAGTATGCTCTGGATGTGGGATGGTTACAGGAAGGTGAAACTTTTTACCACCCAGTAGAGGATCCAGACTTCTTTATGGTTCTGACTGATTATTCTCTCACCTCCCCTTTTGAAGACATGTCAGATACTTTCATGTTCTCATATCTCTGCGTTATTGAGCTTGAGAGTTTATCAGAAGCGAGGAATCAGCACATCGACAATTTCTGGAGTATTCCAAGAGAAGAATATTGTCGAAATTTCCACTAAAATAACTATCTAGACCCTAACCCTTTCAAAAGATTTGTGCATTAATTTGCATATATGAATTTTTAAGGGTTAGGGGGTTTTCCAAATAGATATTTTGCTTTTTTAGTATGTAGATATTACAATAGTAAAATAATATTTGCAGAGCTTATACCATGCCCTTAGAGAGTGATGTTCCTAAATATGATCCAGGTGAAATACAAGACCTTTTAGATGAAGGCTATTCGGAAGAAGAGGCTGTTAGAGTACTCTCTACCACTATGGATGGTGCAAACGAGACTCCCACAGGTGAAATACGATCGACACAGACTATTTGTGACGAACTTCATTACAAGGAGACACTTGAGGAGCCAGAAGAGGTCAAAAGAGCAAGAAAAAGAAATGAGTCCCAAGTGAGAGCAGAATTAGGTCTTAAAAAGGGAGACAGTATTGATAAAGCTGTAGATGATTGGATAGCAGCTCAAGAGAGGAAACTTGGTAGAAGATAACCCTTTAAACATTTCTTAGAGAATGTAGTAGGTCAGAGATTTTAGAAACAGCACTTTTAAGTATTACATTATCCTCAGGCGTCCCAATTTCATCTAGTATATTTTCTAATTCATCTTCATTTGTAAGAATTCTATTCTCTTCTTTTATGTTTTCTAAGGCTATCTTTATCTTTTCCAGTTCAACAACTCTTCCTAATTCAATAAGCTCCTCACTATTTAATACAAGTATTCCTCTTCTCATTTATATTTTTATTTAATTAGATATATAAAAGTAACACATTTTAAAGTTTTATAACCAATATAGTTACAAACTAGCCTTTATATCTTTTATCTCATCCCTTATCTTCGCTGCCTTTTCAAATTCCAACCTATCTGCTGCGATTAACATATTTTGTTCTAATTCTTTAATAAGAACCCTCTTTTGTTTAATATCCAATTTCTCAATATCAAGATCAACTTCCTCCTTCTCCCCATCATCCTCAACAAGTCTCCCACGAATTTCTTTTTCAATACTCTTCGGAGTAATATTGTGTTTCTTATTATATTCTATCTGGTACTTCCTTCTTCTTTCTGTTTCCTCTATCGCATACTTCATACTCTCTGTAATCTTATCTGCGTACATTAAAACCCTTCCTTCAACATGTCTTGCAGCTCTACCTATTGTTTGCACAAGACTGGTTTTGGACCTAAGAAATCCTTCTTTGTCAGCATCTAGTATTACAACTAAAGATACCTCTGGAAGGTCAATACCCTCCCTTAGAAGATTAATACCAACCAAGACGTCATATTCTCCAAGCCTAAGATCTCTTAGAATATCTACACGTTCAACAGTATCTATATCAGAGTGTAAATATTGGACTTTAATATCTAAATCTTTAAGAAAAGATGTTAAATCTTCTGCCATTCTCTTAGTTAGAGTAGTAACTAGAACTCTTTGACCCTTTTTTACGTTAGCATTAATCTCAGCTATTACATCATCTATCTGCCCATCTGTCTTCCTAACTTCTATTACAGGGTCTAGAAGACCCGTAGGTCTCGTTAGAAGCTCCACCACATTCTTATTACTATCTCTAACCTCCCATTCTGCAGGAGTGGCAGAGAAGTAGACGGTGGTTCCTTGTCTAGCTTGGAACTCTTTGAAATTAAGAGGCCTGTTATCTCTTGCAGTAGGTAATCTAAAACCATATTCAATTAAATTATCTTTCCTTGCCTTATCTCCGTTATACATTCCTCCAATCTGTGGAATGGTAATGTGTGACTCATCTATAAACATAAGATAATCTTTTGGGAAATAATCCAAAAGAGTGTAGGGTGGTTCTCCAGGTTTTCTACCGTCAAAATATATACTGTAGTTCTCCATACTCTTACAATAACCAACCTGCTCTAACATCTCTATATCATAATTTGTTTTCTGTTCCAATCTGTAGGCCTCTACATCCTTTCCAATATTCCTTAGAAAGTCTAACCTCTTTTTCAGATCTTCTTTAATATTCTCTACAGCATTTTTAATAACATCATGAGAATATATTAAAGAAGTTGCTGGAAAAACAAGTATTTCATTTGGTTCAGAAATCTTCTGCTTAGATAATGGATGAACCTTAGAGATATTTTCTACTCTGTTTCCCCACATCTCTATTCTAAAAGAGAACTCTTCGTATGGAGGAAATATTTCAATAACATCTCCAGCAATTCTAAACACCCCTGTAGTGAAATCTAGGGCATCCCTTGTGTATCTCATGGATACTAACTCCCTTGCAATTTCAGAAATCTCTATTTCCTGTCCTACATAAAAAGACAAACTTCTGTTTTCATAATTATCTGGATTCCCAATGTTATATATACAAGATACAGATGCGACTACAATGGTATCCCTTCTAGTAATTGCGGAATTCATAGCTCCAAATCTTAAATTCTCTATCTCTTTATTAACTTGAGATTCCTTTTCAATGTATAGGTCTTTTGCAGGGATGTAAGCCTCTGGCTGGTAGTAGTCATAGTAAGAGACAAAATATTTTACCGAATTATTAGGAAAAAACTCCTTAAATTCTTCATACAACTGTGCTGCTAATGTCTTATTGTGAGAAATAACCAAAGTAGGCTTGTTTAAAGTATCTATAATATTCGCCATAACAAAGGTCTTCCCTGAGCCTGTCACCCCTAGTAAGGTTTGTTTCTGTTTATTAGCTTTTACCCCTTTAACAATTTCCTCAACTGCTTTCTTTTGGTCTGGGGACTTTTCATAAGGTTTCTGTAAGTCAAACTTATTATTACTCTGTTCTTTATTTTTATTTCTATTTACAATATCCACAACGTATTCTAGCAAATATATGGATGTGTTAGAATAATAGTGTGAAAAAGAAAAAATTACACAAGTTACCACAGAGTGTTGTAAACCAAATAGCAGCAGGGGAAGTAGTTGAAAGACCAGCTTCGGTAGTTAAAGAACTTGTAGATAATGCCATAGATGCTGAAGCTGACAAGATTGAGGTAAGGGTGAAGAACGGGGGTATAGATATGATAGAGGTCTCAGATAATGGCTACGGTATCCCTAAGGAGGATCTCCCACTAATCTTTGACGCTCACACTACTTCTAAAATAGAGAAGATTGAAGACCTTAACACCCTCATTAGTATGGGTTTTAGAGGGGAAGCACTCTCTACAATTACATCAGTTGCAAGGGTACATGTATCTTCTAAATATGTAGAGGAAACAATTGCAAATGAAATAGATTTTAACGAAGAGGGGAAATCTCCTGTTAAGAAAACTGCCAAGGAGAGAGGGACAACTGTTCGTGTGCAGAATCTTTTTTACAATATTCCTGCACGAAAGAAGCACTTAAAGACACCTCAAACAGAATACAGAAAAATTTATGAATTAATGAATAACTACTACCTAATTTATCCTAATATTCATTTTATTTTAGAGAAGGACGGTAAAGTTGTTCTAGATCTACCTGCCATAGATAACTCTAAGAAAGGAGAAATTACAAAAGAAAGAGTCAAAGAGGTTATGAATGAGGACACCTTAAATTTTCTTCAAGTGTCTTACGATGGAGCAGGTATAAAAATATCTGGGTATGTAGCCCATCCGTCTAACCACAAGAGTTCCAGAGCCAAAGGTTACATGTTTGTAAATGATAGAGCTATTTCTGATTCAGGAATCTACAGAGCTATTCACGATGGGTATTCTAGATACATTCCGCATGGTCAGAAAGTAGATTTTGTAATTAAGGTAGATCTGGATCCACAATTTGTAGATGTTAATGTCCACCCAAGAAAGGAAGAAGTTCGTTTTGAAAACCCCTACAGAGTTTACTCTGCTATAGAGAATGCAGTAAAACATACCTTAGAAAAAGAGTTGTCCTTTAGAGATACTCCAAGCACAGATTTCTCTTCAATAAGAGAGAGATTTAATAAAGCATCAACAACATCCTCCAAGAGAGAAAGTATAGGAGAAGGAAGCAGGAAGGAATACGAGAGTAGAAATCTATACTCCTCAGGCAAGTCCATTTCGGTAAAAGACAGTCTATTGTTCTCCAAAGAAATTCTTTCCTCTCAGATAAAAGATGAGAACGACCCCAAAGAGATGCTTCCTTGGGAAGGGAAGGAGAATATCAGAAATATATTCCAAATATTTAACAAATATGTAGTTGTAGAATTTACAGATGAAAGACTTTGGGTAATAGACCAACATGCGGCAGCAGAAAGAATAAACTTTGAAAAATTGTCCAAGGGTAAAAACGGTTTAGATTTGCAAAATTATCTGGTTCCAGTAGAAATAGACCTTAAAAAAGAAGAGGTGATCTTCTTAGAGGAAGCAAATGACTTCTTTGAAACCATTGGAATAATCTATGAAATTGAGGGAACTAAACTCAAACTTAAAACAGCACCAACTTCTTTCTCAGAATCTAACTTTGAAGAGATGTTTAACGAAATATTTTCTTTGGAAGACAGTATAGAAAATTTAGGAAAGAATTTAGAGAAAAGGAGAGAGGATCTTCTAGCCACTATATCTTGTCACAGTAGCATAAGAAGTGGACAAAAATTAAATAGAGAAGAGATGCTAAACTTATTTAAAGAGCTTTCTGATTGTGAAAACCCATATAGTTGTCCTCATGGTCGCCCTGCAATATGGAAATTAACACTCTCTGAGATAGATAATAATTTTGAAAGAACATACTAATGAAAACAGGCAAACTATATTTAATACCAGTACCAATTTCAGCAAATTTAAAATTGTCGGAGACATTGCTTACTAAGGACTTAGAGATTGTTGAAAACTTAGAGGACTTCGTTTCGGAGACGCCTAAAATAGCGAGAGCCTTCCTTAAAGATATCTCTCTAAAGAAGCAGATACAGGACATAAATATCTTTGAATTAAACAAGAATACAAAAGATGATGAACTAGAATCTCTATTAGAGCCCCTATTCCAAGGCAAAGATCTAGGTTTAATATCAGATGCGGGAGCACCTTCTATAGCAGATCCAGGACATAGATTAGTTAGAGTTGCCCAAGCAAAAGGCATTAAGTGTATCCCTCTTGTCGGTCCATCATCTGTTTTTCTTGCACTTATGGCCTCTGGTCTTAATGGTCAAAGTTTTGCTTTCTATGGCTACTTGCCAAAGGAGAGGGGGAGAAAGAGAAAAAAGATTAAAACCTTAGAGAGGATTGCTCAGAATACTAAACAGACTCAGATTTTTATGGAAACTCCATACAAAAACCAGAACATGTTAGAAGACATCTTAGATATATGCGAAGAAGAGACTCTCCTTTGTATAGCTCAACAAGTTATGGGTGAGGACGAATACATCGTGACCAAGAGTATAAAAGAGTGGAAGAGAGAAAAGAGAGTATTGGAGAAAGACCCATGTCTTTTCTTAATTAACATCTAAGGGTGTTTTAAAATAATTTATTATTAGTAATAAATGTCTGTTTTTATCGGTTCTATACCTAACACAGAGAGAGATGATGTAGAGTTAGCTAAAAGAATTTTAAAGGGACAAGAGAATTTAAAAGGATCTATTGGCAATTTAAGAGAACAACTTCTTAGGCATCTTATGGAAAATGAAAATTTAGCAGAAATTACAGAAGAAAACATCTTTCTTTTTAATAGAGGTAGAGATTCCATATATTTCTACCTAAATTCTCTTGAATTAAATGAAGAAGATGAAGTCATAGTCCAAGCCTTTACCTGTGTGGCTGTTGTTGCACCAATCCTTTGGAACAAGCTAAAACCTGTTTTTGTAGATATAGATCCTAAAAGTTTTAATATGGATTTATCCCTACTGCAAGGGAAGATAACAGATAAGACTAGAGCAATAGTCGTTCAGCACACATTTGGAAACATTGTGGATATGAAGAAGGTAAGAGATCTTGTAGATAAAGCCAATAAGGAGAGGGCAGAAAAGGAGAAAATAAAAATCATCGAGGATTCTGCACATATTTTCCCTTCTGATTTTAAAGGAAAATATTCTACATTAGGTAAATATAGTGATATGCTTCTCTTTAGTTTCTCCCAAGACAAAAGTATAAGCTCAACACAGGGTGCTGCAAGCGTCATTTTAGATTCGGATGCTCTAGATATTGCTAAAAGAAACTACTTTGAACTACGCAAACCAAGTAAAAAAGAATCTCTATATAACGCAAGATACATTAAACTCTGGTCTTTAATAAAAAAATACTACTTTACAAAAATAATCCCTCGCACAAATATTACAATAGGGAGGGTTTTAATTATCCTCTTTAGGAGTTTAGGATTAATAAAAAACCAGGCAAAAGCAGATACAGTAGAATTCTCAGAAGTAGAAAAGCTTTCTCAAGTACAAGCTGTTCTTCTAAGTAATCAACTTAAAAAAGTTTCTAAGATAAACAGAAAGAGGAAACAGATAACAAGGTTTTATAATACTAACCTGAAAGAGAATTTTGTATTCAAAACAGAGGGAGACTTGCTTCTTAGATATCCCGTACTGCTAGAGAATAGGACAGAGGTGAAGCAGAAGCTTCTAGAGAGAGAGATTATAGCCGGGAATTGGTATAGTTCTCCTGTCCATCCATTATCTGAGGAAGAGCTTGGAAAGGTTGACTACAAACAAGGTTCTTGCCCAATAGCAGAAAAAGTTGGAAAGAACATATTAAATCTTCCTACAAATATTGAAGTAACTGAGGAAGATGCTAAAGAAATTGTTGAAATAGTTAATAATTTTGCAAAACCTCTTAATATCTAATACGATATATTATGTTAAATTTCAAAGAAATAGCTGATGATAATACTTGGGACAATCTAGTCCAAACTCTTCCAAACTATTCATTCTTAAACAGTAGTGCAAGGTATAGATACGAAGAATCTATTGGCATAAAGGTTTTTAGATATGCAATATATAAAGAAGATCAATTCATAGGGATAATTAATTGCTTTATTGGAAAGTCAAAACTTTTTGGGAATTTTTTAGAATGTAAACACTCGCCAATGTTAAAAGAGGGTAGTGAAGAAGAGTGGGGTGAGGTTCTAACTTTTTGTAAAGGTATTGCAAAGGAAAATAGTTGTTTTATGCTAAGGTTTGCTCCTTTATATAAAGAGAATGAAATTTTAGAAACTTTCTATGAAAAGAATTCTTTTAAACTTGCTCCTATACATAATGTGGATGCTCTTATTTCTCAGCAGGTAGATTTGACAAAGGATTTGGAAGATTTAAGAAGAGATATGAATAAAACAAAGAGGAATCTTTTGAATCGGCTTCTTAAGAATAAAGAAGATGTCTCAGTTAAAATTTTCAATGACTCTTCTCAGTTTGATCTCTTTAAAGAGTTACATGAACAGACAGTAGAATTAAAGGGGTATACAGATAAACCAACCTCTTTGCTTCTTAAGGAGTTAGAAGAGCAAGTTAAAAAGGGTATGTGTTATATGGTCGTGGGATATTACAAGGATAAGCCTATTGGTGTATGGCAATGTACGGTATATGGAGAGCATATGCATCTTTATCAGGCTGCTACTGATACACACTTTAGAGATAAGAATATTAATATTACATATCTTCTTTATTGGGAATGTTTAAAACTTGGTAAAGAGTTAGGGTGTAAAATATTTGACCTATTTGGTGGTGTTGTCCCAGAAGGGTATGAAGAGAAGAAGCATCCTTGGTCAGGAGTAGGAGCCTTTAAAGAAAGTTTAGGAGGTAAGAAGGTTACATATATGCACAGTAGGGATTACGCTCTAAGCAAGATAAAGTACTATATTTACTATATATACTCTTGGTTTAGGACAACTCAAAAGGGCTATACAATTAAGTGGTAAGTAATTTGTCTACCAACTCCTTCCTCCACCTCCACCAAAACCTCCACCACTGCTACCTCCGCCAAAACCACTTCCACCACTCCCCCCATGACTTGAGCGAATGCCACCAGCACTGTTAGGAGGTGCGGATTTGGATTTTACATTTCTACTAATGTCTGAAATAGATGAAATTAATAAGTATGAATTAAATGCAGAAATATCTCCTTGATACCAATTAGGAGGTTCCTGATAAATCTCCTTAAATTCCTCACTCCACTTCTTTTCTAAACCAAATATGATAGCGTAGGGAAGTAGTTTCTCAAATACACCTCTGAACTTAGTAGGATTATTATGGAATTCTATCCTATGCTTCTCGGCAGTATCTATATACATCTTTAATCCCTCCATTTCGTAATATATCTTATTACCCTTATCACTTTTTAAATCTACTCTAAACGAGAATATAAAAGAGAGTAGGCCTGAGATCAACAAACCGATAGACCAACCAGTTGCTGCTATTATAGAAAGTGGACCGAAAGAATAAAACCCCAATACCATCACGACAACACCAATGGCAGAGAGAGCTCTTTTTAGATTTTTTCTCTTTGTAGAGAAATATTCCTCACTATATACCTTACTAGACAATTGTGAGGTTATAGTTCTTACAGTCAGATAGAAGTTAGAAGAGATCTTTTTAGTCTGGACAGAATTTCCTTCTTTGAACAGTCCTTCATACAAAATAGCTGATTCCCGATGAGGAGGATTTTCGGAGTTTTCATTCTTTAGAAGAAGATACTTTCTCTTTCCTTCCTGCTTTATTGTTAAATGCCCATCCATTGCCAACTGAATAATTTCCGCAGTTATATGCTTAGTGTCTAATTTTGTTTGGTATATATAACCAGCTAGCAGTGGATACAATCCCTCCATTGGTTCATAGTGAGGAATAATTGTTATTTTTTCATTCTTACCCTTTTTCTTAAGGATTGTTAAGAGTAAAAAGAACACAGGTATTGGAAGTAGTATTCCCAGATTACTTAGCAGAAAAGCGATTCTCTGGCTTCCCCTGGTGTCTTCTAAAGTCCCTTTTGGCATCTTGAGTACAACTGTAAGTCCCTCCCTAGGATTTAGTTGGGAATCTGTGGAAATGCTGACTTCTTTTTCAGAATTGGACTCAAATGAACAATTTGATTCTGTAGAACCTACAGGTCCAGTAAAACATAACTGATCTGTAATTTCTCCGGGCGTTATTACTCGAGCAGTTGCTTTTTTAATTGGAACAACCCATCCATCACCAGTAATATTTAGATAAAGTTCATCGTAATCATCAAAATAGTTAATGGTATTTTTTAATGTGTAATCTATAACATATACATACTCCCCTATAACTGTGATATCTGGGTTTCCAATCTGAAATATTGCATAACCACTGCTACTGCTTCTCTCGTAATCATCAAATTTGACATCGGGATTATCAGCACTATAGTAGTAAATATCATTTAAAACTAAAGTTGTAGGTCTTCTAAGTCCTGCTTGCACTTTATAATCTGTTGGAATCTCACGAATAATCCCATGCTTTGATTGTGGAAATACATAGTGTATCTCCTCCCTAATATTGATATCTGTATTTTTCTCTAGGACAACTTCTGTTTCAAATAAGCTAATCTCTTCCTGTGTAGATTGAGCACTTGCTTCTAAAGCAAAAATGCTTGGTAAAAACAAGAAAGCTAACAGAAAAGCCCTTAATACCTTTCTAGTAATGGTCATAATAATTTCTAATAATTAGAATTTTACTTTTACATTCTCTTTCTCTTGTTCTGTTGCCTCAAAGAAGGGAACCTTGGAGAATCCAAAAACTCCTGCTAGAAGATTATTTGGAAATACTGCAATCATAGTATTGAAATCTCTTGCTGCACCATTGTAGAACCTTCTAGACTTTTGAATATTATCCTCAAGGTCTTTCAAGCTACTCTGCAACTCCAAGAAGTTTGTATTTGCCTTTAGTTCTGGGTAGTTCTCAGCAACAGCCATTATTCTAGATAATGCCTTTGTAATTTCTCCTTCAATTTCCATCTTTTCAGATAGAGAACCAGCAGACATTGCCTTTGCCCTCATTTCAGTTATTTCTTTAAAAGTTTCCTTCTCATGCTTTGCATAACCTTTTACAATCTCAACAAGGTTAGGAATCATGTCATATCTCTGCTTTAGAAAAGTCTCAATATCTGAGGAAGCTTCGTCGACAATAACTCTTTGTTTTGCAAGACGGTTATAAAGCCCAACCAAGAGTGCTGCTATCACAACTAGGGCTATTATTACGTAAATCATAGAATTAAAAGAATAAATTTATTATCACCATTCTAAATCCTTTTTACTTTCTTTGCAATTTTTTACAAATGTAACTTCCTCTCTCAAAATTTTGGAGATATTTTATAAATAAAAATTAACCGTAGAATAAGGCTCTTTAAATCTCTTGACAGTGTAAAATTTTAACAGGTATTCTGAATGTAGACCTAGACTAGGTTGTAGTAGAAGAAATTATATTAGGACAGAAGAATAGTGCTAGAAACAATTAAAGGTGTCTGCAAAATTGAATAAGTCTTGGATTTTGTAGGGTGCAAAAAGCACCCTCTTTTTAATATACGACGAGCTTAAACAGGGGCATGAGCCAGGAAAAAGACAGAAACTTAAGTCAAGTAAATATAGATAAGGCAGAATTCTCTCCAAGATACGAGAATTGGTTTGAAGCAACTCTCGAGGATCCGACAATGGGAATGCGTCTTAGAACTCTCAAGGATGATGTTTTTGGTAACAAGATAACTTCCACAGGAAGAAAATTCTCAGATATTCTAGTAACTACGGAAGAATTAGCTGAACAGGGAAGATATGTATTTGGACAAGAAGAAGTTACAGAGTATGAATCTAAGGAATCTCAAAAGAAGAGAGCTAGAACACTAGACAAGGGGGATCTCTTTGAACCAAAGATTGTTTTAAAGAATGTAGTATCATCATCGCAGAGAGAGAACAGGGAAGAGGGACTTAATCGCCCAGGATACAGAAAAGCGATACAACAAGAGGTTGTTAAATATCTTGTTACCTCTGGGTGTTCAGTAATTGAAGCACTTAGTCTTCTTGCAAAGGGGACACAGCTTGCAACAAACGAGAAGTGGATAACAGAAGAAGAATGGGTCGGAGAGGGCAAATTAGATTCTGAGGAAATAGATGTAAAACTTGCTCGGAGATATGCAGACATATTAGAGATAGATCTAGATGATCTAATTCTTCATCACCAAAGAGTAGAAAAGATAAACTCAAGTGGTCCTACCTATATAAATAAACATGACCAGCATATCGTTCCATCTTCGCAGGGTGGTTTGTCACAGAGACCTGTGGCCATATCTTCGCACTGGTTTGAACATTCTCTTGTTGCAAATGATTCCGCAGAGGCATTGTCAATATTGTTAGCAGAGAAAGAACTTGGTGCAACAGAAGATGAAGAAGCACTAGACAAAATGATAGAACTAACATTTTTTGCTTACCAGATAAACTCTCAAGCTGCAGAGCTTCTTAGAGGCTCCATACCATTATCTCCAAGCCTTTCTACTAAGTATATCCTAGAGAAGAGAAAAGAGATCTGTATAGATGCCAGAGCAATAATAAACAAGACAATCCTTCTAGACCAGAACAATCATTTAGATATTCTCTCAGAGGAAGATATAGAAAGCCTAGTATCTTTAGCAGAGAAAATAAGCAAAGCAAGAGGTACTCTTGAGAAACCAGAGAATGAGGATGGAGAAGAAAAAGAAGTTCTAACATTTGACGAAGCAATTGCACTTGAAAAGCTAGAACTAGTTGTTGAACTTCTAGACAGGGATTCTGCAATTAATAGGCTTAAAATGTCCCTGGACAGTCTTAGGAGAATAGGAAAAACACCTCGAAGTGGTTTAGAACATATAAGCAAGGAAGAATTTCAAACGATATTGATGTTAATCAGAAGGCTTGAATCTGGACACAAGGCTCTTTATCTGCATGATATGAATGAAGAAGAATACAAAGCTATTCTTTCACTACAGGATGCTTTAGATGATGAAATACTAATTGACATAGTGGTCCCAACAAAGATAAGAAATGTTAGACCTGCGTGGAGATACAGGTTGGACTTAGAATTAATTAGTGATGTTTTAGTAAATCCATATGACGACAAGGGACTCGAAATCAGAATGCTCCTAGATGTCTTACAGGAGCCTGTCTTTGAAAGAATTTTTCCCACAGGATCTCCTCCTAGAAGAGGTGATTTTACAGAAGAGCAACTTGAGCAAGATAGATATCTCTCAGATAGGGTTTACGGAGACCTTCGTTATGTGGAGGTTTTAGAAGGTCTAATAGCAAATAATATGCTTGATGAATATTATAAATCCTTAGGAGTTGAGAACAAAAAAGAAATGTTAGAGGCGATGTTCCCAAGTGAAAATAGTGAGGAACCTCCAAGTGCACTGCAGAATGTAGACAGGGCTGCAGAATTGGTATACAGAACGGTGGTCAGCAATAATAAGATTGCAACCATAGGAGATTGTGATCAAGACGGTTTCTTTGCATCAATAAACTGGAGATGGATACTGGAACATGTAGGTGTAGATGATGTAGAACAGAAGTTTAATACTAGGCTAGAAGGTCATGCTGTTCAGCCAAGAGACTTACTGAATCTTGCTCTAAAAGGTAGTGATCTTATCATAATTAATGACACAGGTTCGAGTGAACAAGATACCAGGACATTTTCATTAATTAAAAACGGTGCCCAATCTATAGAGGATCTCCTGTTCTTTAGAGAAAACATAGAAGGGATACAAGGTTTCAGTAGTTTGACAGAACACATACAGAGACAAATTAAAACAAAGTTAACAAGGTTTATTAATAAACATAAGGATGATGAAGATTTAGACTTAACAGAGCTCCTTGAAACAAGATTTACGACGGGGAAGACATATATCGATGATTCTAACAACGAACAACCTGAATACAAATCCCTTAGTGATTATGCTCCACTAGTTCACTTCTTAGAGGGATTCCCTAATTTAAAAATAATTGTATGCGATCACCATACACCTTCTATAGAAGCTATTGAATACTTCAGAGATAATGAAGATGTAATAATGGTTAATCCCGAATGGGTTCGCAGTGGCTACGAAGAGAAATTTATTGAGGAGATGAAACTAGCCTTGAAACCAAATGATAAGGGAGAAGTCAATATCGAAGAGATTAACAAGGTACAGAGAAAATATACCTGTTACTCAGAATCAGACATAGTAGGAACCGTAACGACGGGGAAAGTAATTAAAAGGTTCCTCCAACTATTAACAGATGAAGCAATTGTAAGAGAAGATGCAACAGAAATTTACTCCCTCGATGTAAATGGACGCAAGAATAAATATAAGGAACTTGCTATGATCGTGTCTAAAGGTTCTCATGATAGTCTAGAGGATTCTCCTCTGCCAACTGAGATACATATAAAGCTAGATGAGGATACCCAGATAGAGTTATCTTTAGAAGGGCTCTGGATGGAGAAGGCTCCAATGGATAAGATAACCTCTAGGATTAAGCAATCTGTTAGTTCCCTTGGACATTATGTAAGTAGAATAAAACAGAACGGCTTAAGCCAAGAGGAGAGCATCACATTACTAAAAGAACTAGAGGCAAAATGGGGACTAGTTATAAACAACAAGGAAGATTTTCTCAGCTATATAAAGGAAGAAAGTTTCTCTCTAGATAAGGATTCTGTAAGTAATCGGACCATCAACAAAATAGAAACTCTTTACAAAAGAAGAATAGAAGAAGTTACAGAGAGTGACATTCTTAGTAAAGGGGAACTTCGCTTTTACTTAGATTATGCAAAAAGACTTCCCAAATCGTTCTTCCTTTTGCCAAAAGATGAAAAGGAAGAATATATTTTACCAACACTATTTAAATTATCTACAGAAATAGATAGGACTGCCGAGATTGAGGCAATAGATGGTAGTTTCTCTATAAATTTAACAGACATCGTTAAAAGAGGATTACTCCCTAACGACAATCCAGGCAAGATTCTAAACTTGAGAGACTTAAAGATTCATCTATTCGACCTAATTGAGCAAGGGTATGACGAAAATGGTGGTATTCCAGAGAACCCAAGAACAGGAGAAGTCCCAGACAAAAGAACAAAGGTAAGATACGAGGGAAACAAGATTTGGAATAGAGTAATAGAGAGATTACAGGAGAAGGAGAGGCTTACACCTATGGAGATGAGAGCTCTTGATTCTTTCTTTAAATATGGTCAATATGGGTTTGAATTTATTAATTTAACAGAAGCTACAGCAACACTAGGAGACGGAGGCTCTGTTGATTTAGGGAAAGGCAGAGAAAATAGAGCAATTGTAAGAAACGGAATGAATGTAATAGAGAAATTCACAGATGATTATTGGGGAGCAACTGGACAAGAGAAAATTGAATTGAAGCGCATACAACCTGAAATCTTACGACTTATTAGGACATCTCTGAGGGGAACTCATATTAAGTCTGTTAATTGGCATCTGTCTAGATTACTAACCCATGGGGTTTCTGCATTTGTTAATGCTATGTATAGGAGAGGAAAGGAAGAAAGATCAGAGAGGGCTAAAGAGTTCTGGACAGAAGCTGCAGATTTTTGTATTCGTAGAAGTGACAATGAGACTACAAGGAGACATAGACATACACTTGTTTATGCTCAGGAGGTTTCTATCGAGAGAAGAGAGGAACTTTTTGAACAGATAGCCAAGGATTTAGATAATGACCATGGAGAATTGGAAAAACCAATAATAATAACTAAACTTGAAGGACGAAGGTATGTAGATCCAACGAAAGGTCTTAGAGGATTAATAGCAGGTCAGCTTGCAGAAAGATATGAGAAACCGACTATGGTTATAGTTGAGGAGAAAGCAGAAACAAATGGTGCTCCAGGAAGATACAGCGTATCCTTCAGGTTACCAGCAAAAGGGAAGGTTGCTGCAGATATGGTTCAGTTAGGGTTGGCAATAAACGAAGTCCCTGGGGTAAAGATACTTGCTCATGGTGGACATCCAGAGGCTGCAGGAGGAACGTGGGAAGTTAAGGGAGGGATAGAGAAGCTACATGAGGTTTTGGATCCAATTTTCTCTAAATACGAAATAGAGAATCCAGATGCTGGAATAGTTAAGGTTGAAGAAATCATAGAGAAGACTGCACAAACTTTAGAAGATGATGGGTGGGGATATTTAGGTGATTACAGCGAGTATGTAAACGCTTTTGATGTTGCGGACACTATTGCTGCAAGCATGTATAAGCAAACTAACCCATATGGTGTTAATATGCCTGGATTAATGATTGAATTTGAAGATCTAACAGTTGTGAGTAGGGCTAATGGTGTGAAGAATGATGGAGATGAATATTGTAATTTAATGGTTAGGGATAAGAGAGGGAATGTTAAAACGATGAGGCTTTTTAAAAACCTCGCAGATCTAAACCAAATTCATAAGGGAGACACAGTTACACTAAGAGCACAACCGATAATGCGATTAAGAGCACTTGAAGAAGGAAACCTTGAATATAATTGGCCAATACCAGGTGATACTGAACAAAGGATATCTGCAACAGTAGTAGTAGGACAGAAACCCAAACCACATTTAGATATTGATAAGATAGTTAGTATAAGCAGAGGAGAGTAGTGAAACTCTGTAGTATTTAAGTTTTAATTAAAGATCTCCATGGAAGAACTCAAGATAAAATTTTATGATCCTCGAGATTTAGTTTTGGGAGATAAAAGAGTCACCTTAAGATTAGCAAGAGAAGATGGGGATAAATATGACAAGTTCGAAGTTGGGCACTCGTTTGCTCTAGATATTGAAGATTTTGCGAATGATGGATACTCACAACTTGGGACAATATTAGGTCACTGGAAGGTTTCATTTAAAGAGATTTTACCTGAATTTCTTTTGGCTGAAGGATATAAAGTTGAGATAGACAGTAAGGAAGATAGTAAAGAAGATATTGAGAGAGAACTAAGAATGATTACAAGGGAGGATTTGGGTAGCTATTACACCCTGGATGATAATACCCCCTTTCATATAATAGTTTACTCTATTGATGAGAATTTCGATCTAGATTTATTGCAGAGATCCCAAGAGACGCCTCAATTGTGGCTAGACAGATGCTCAGAGGAAGTTTTTGGTCACATAGAATCCTACAGAAAATTTAAACAGTGTGTGAGTAACGAATCTGAGTAATATCGGGGAGACAGGACTTGAACCTGCGACCTCTGCGTCCCAAACGCAGCGTTCTAGCCATCTGAACTACTCCCCGAAGCTTATGAATTTTATCACAATATCTAAAAAAAGGGGAGAACTATCTCCCCCTTTAAAAATCTTTTTAAGACTTTATTAGAAAGCACCCATTAATTTCAAAGCCCATGGAGAAACTATAGGGATATCAAATCTCTCACCTTTGGAAGCTTTAACCATACCAAGAATTATTACAACCCATATTAATATCATAACAGGCATAGATAATATCCACCCTATAACCGGAATTATACTTAAAACAAATTCAACAACACCAAGAATCGCAAATTGAGCAGCCATATATCTCACAAATTTGTCTTCTTTTTCAACAAAGAAAAGGATTAATCCAATCAAAGGAAAACAGGCTAAAATAGCCTTAATTTTATTTGCCTCATTGAATTTAATCTCCTCTAATGTATAGACTTTTTTAGCTTGTTTTTCTTCTGCCATAATAATAGATAAAAATTTTAAATTAATATATACAACTACAGTATAGTATTAAGGATAACTTTATGCAAGAGAGATTCTCCCCCAAATATCTCTATAGGTACTTGTATACCCTTTTGACATAAGGGTATACTATTTTAGTAAGTTATAAATCAAAAAGAAGATGGGTGGTATACTAACAAAAAAACAAGAGAAGGTCCTCAGGATAATTAGACAATACTATCTAGAAAATGGATATGCTCCATCTTTAGGTGAATTACAGGAGTTTTTAGGGATATCTACAAAAAGAGGGGTTGTTAATCACTTAATTGCCCTAGAGAAGAAAGGGTATATTATTAGAACAGGAGACCCAAGGGGTATACATATCGTAGATAACGATGAGGAGATAGTATACGACTATCTAATTGGGGTACCTATCTTGGGGTATGCCAATGCAGGAACCCCACTTGTTAATGCAGAGGAGGAAAACTTAGGTCATATTAAGGTCGATCCCAAATTGGTAAATAGAAGAGGCGATCTATTTGCCCTTATTGTTAAAGGGGACTCTATGGATCTGGCAGAGATAGAGGGTAAAAATATTGAGGAGGGAAGTTACCTAATAGTTCAGAAAGATGCAGAGATTAAAGATGGAGATGTTGTAGTTGCGATTATAGACAATAGTGCAACTGTTAAGAGATTTAAGAAGGGGGATGGAATGATAACTCTTTATCCAGAATCTACCAATCCTCTTAACCAGCCAATCTTTCTGGATAAAGACACAGATGTTATGTTTAATGGGAAGGTTATAAAAGTTCTAGAAAATCCTACCTAATTTGAACATTCTCTACATACTTTTCTATGGTCTTTTTAATTTCTTCCAGCTCTTTATTTGTGAATGAGTTTTCTTTAGTTAATGTGGGGTCTATAGTTTTACCTGGTCTAAAATTCTGTATGTAGTAATTTGTCGCTCCTTTAATCATTTTCCCAATCTCTTCAGCCGATTCTAAGGAATGTAATGGTTTAACATAGGTAGTTCTAAATTCATAATCTAATCCTGAGTCCATGATTATCTTAATAGATTGTTCTATCTTCTTAGCTACATTGGGGATTATAGAGTTCTTAACATATCCAACCTTGGGATACTTAACATCCATAGCAACATAATCTATAAGACCTGTCTCTACAAAATCCTTTAGCCTATCTGGGAATGTTCCATTAGTATCTAGTTTTACCAAGAAACCCATATCTTTAACTTTCTTTATGAATGGAAGCAGATCACTTTGAACTAAAGGCTCCCCTCCAGTTATAACTAAAGCATCTAGTTTTCCTTTTCGAGATTCTAAAAAGGTTAAAACATCCTTTTCACTAAAACTTTTACTCTTGTTAAATCCTTCTATAACCAACTCAGGATTATGGCAATAAGGACACCTTAGATTACAACCATGAGTAAATATTATTGCGGAGATCTTCCCCGGATAATCCAAAAGGGAAGACCTTTCTAAACCAGTAATCTTGAGCATATGCCTATCCCTCACGTATACAGTAGGTTTTCCTATCTGACCATTCTGCTTTTTTCCCAACATTCCATTGAGATACAGGGCTAAGGTAACCAACTACACGAGAATAAACCTCACATTTTTGTCTTGGAACTTTTTTGTTAGACATAACTTAGATATATAAAAATTTAATTATTTCTCATAAAAGGGCATTCCTTCTTCATAGCCAGCTTCTTGGTCACACGATGGGCAAAACTCATGCTCTCCAGAAATATATCCATGCTTGGGACAGATACTAAAAGTTGGAGTTATGGAGAAGTAGGGTAGAGAATAATTCTCACAAACCTTTCTTACCAAGTTTTTAACAGATTCTCCAGTTGGCATCTTCTCTCCAAGAAAGAGATGTACAACCGTTCCTCCTGTATATTTAGTCTGGAATTCATCCTGCAAATCTAGAGCTTCAAAAATGTCATCTGTATAACCAACTGGTAGATGAGTACTGTTTGTATAGTATGGGGTTTTAGATTTCTTACTTCCAATCTCCGCAGCAGTAATTATATCTTTACCAAACTTTTTTCTGTCTGCTTTTGCAAACTTATAAGTAGTACTTTCACCAGGAGTAGCTTCTAAATTAAACAAACTATTAGTTTCTTTCTGATATTCCTTTAACCTTTCTCTCATATGATCCATAATCTCCAAGGCGAATTCTCTTCCTTCCTTTGAGGCAATTCCCTTCTCCTTATCTTTGAAGAAATTAATCATAGACTCATTCATTCCAAGTATTCCAATAGTATTAAAGTGGTTCTTATAATATTCCTTAAATCTCTTTTTAATATTGTCCAAATAGAAACGAGAGTATGGGTAGAGTCCAGCGTCTATATATTTCTCGATAAACTTTCTCTTAATAACAAGACTCTTCTTGGCTAAATCCATAAGTTCATCTAGTCTCCTAAAGTATTCTTCCTTGTCTTTACTCAAGTAACCTATACGAGGAAGATTGATTGTAACCACACCAATACTTCCTGTAAGAGGATTGGCTCCAAAGAGACCACCACCTCTTTTCTTAAGTTCTCTGTTGTCGATTCTGAGTCGGCAACAATTATGGGTAATAGTGCCCAATGAGTGAACGAAGAGATGGTTTTTAGCTAATTCAATGTCAAAGAACGGCATCTTTTTATCTAGTTTCTCTTTAGATATTTCTTTAACTCTAACTATGTAAAAATCTGAATCTTGAATATATTTACTTTCCTTAGTTTGTGCTTTGTATTTCTCTAAAGCAGCAAAACCAACCATTCTGCTCTTGTTTAGACCAGGTACCAGATATGTAGACTTAGCAAGAAAGCCTGGGACACGATTCGCTATTGTTGGTCCTGCTAATTTACCATCCTTGGCAATCTCCTTCTTTTGGTGCTGTACATATATCCTTTGACTATTCCCTCTCTCTTTATATGTTACTGGTTTTCCAATTAAGGAATACAGAAGAGTAAGATCTCTTGCTAATTCCAAATCATTTATATGAATTTCTTTTCTTTTTCCATAACCATCTCCCTTAAAGTGGTAATCCAAGAAAGCTTCTATGACTGTCTTTGGCGAATTAAAGAGTATGTTTGGTAATCTTCCATACTTTTCGAACCCTGCTTCTTTTAATGTTCGTGCAATCTTAGAATCGTATACATAAAGATAGTAGGTGTTATATCTAGGATCCTGTTTTTCTTTGATAGAAACATTAAAACAATCCTTTAATAGCTTTTTAACCTCTTTTAAGTTTTCCTTCGTCTTTGCATTAAATGTAAACTGTAAACCCCTTGGTTCTCCATACTGCTTCATGTTTTTTCTACTCTCTTTCAGATAATTACCATCTGCAACAAAATAGCCGAGAATCTTTGCTACACTCTCATCTAAAATTATATCTTTGGAAATTTTTTGATACTTCGTATTAAATTGATCTGTTTGTTTAAGGTTAAGAAGGTAGTCATTTTTACCAACATCTTTTGCCATTTTGTTTTTAAAGCCCTGTTTGGTTAACACAGGAATTAGATGGCTTGAAGACACCCTAATTTCCTTCCCATCTTCTAAGGTCAATTTAACAAGTTCATCGTCTTCAATTCTTAAAAACCTTATAATAGGAACCCATTCTGTTTTTCCACTTTCTAAATCCAATGACAATGCCTTTAATTTCCCGTTCTTTTTTACCTCTACCCAACCGTCTTTGTCATATTCTCCACTCTTGTGACTTTCTACTAAATCGCCAATACTTTCTCTCTTTATATTTCCTCCTTCTTTGTAGACAATTTCTTCTTTGGGATGAAGACACATGCTCCTAGCATCATCTGGGTTCATATCCGAATTCATGAAGTTGGAAAAGTAGGGGATACCATACTTTGCAGTCATCTCCCATACAGGCTTGTATTTAGGATTATCCCAATCAAAATCTTTAGTTATGTTGTATGTAGGAATTGGCCAAGAGAATAGTCTTCCTTGAGCATCTCCCTCCATCATAATTTCACAGAAAGCCTTATTAAGCATAGCCATTTCTTTTTCAAAATCTTTATATTTCTCTTTCTGTATTTCCCCACCAATAATTACTCCCTGTTGTGCTAATTGACCACTAGGAACAAGATCCATAGTTATATTGGTAAAAGGAGTGTTTCCTGTAATAAAGACCTTACCATTTCTTTTTGCAATTATAGTTTCATTTTTTGTATGTGGACACCAGATTACTCCATCATATTTAACCTTGGTAATCTCTTGTATATAGGTGTTTTTATGTTTAATTAATCGTAGGACATATATTTTCTTTTTTCCTAAAGTTGGTTCCTTTGTAAGAACAGTAAAACCATATCCAGCATTTACAGCTACAATTTGCAGGGCATTTAATATTTCTAAACTGGTTGTAGAAATCTTACAATCTTCATGACCATCGCCCTTGATATATGTATTCAAAAACAATCTAGACTTTTCTAGATTTAAATTAAGAATATCTTTTGGTATACTCTTAACATTTTCTTTACTCCCAAACCATTTGTGAATAGTTTTTGAACCCTCTGCATTTATTCTAAATCTTACGACAGGTTCTCCTAGTCCCGATTTTTCAGTCTCTGAATATTTAAAACCAAAATGATTTAACAAATTTTTAATTTCATCATAATTTTTTCTATTCTTTAGTTTAGACTGATAGATAGAAACTCTATAACAACTCCTGTGCTTCCCGTTTTTCCCAATGGAACCCTCACTAATAATCCATGCCATTAAACGTAACTGCTCATCTGATAGATCTACATGACCATTAAGTGTATTGTCGCCTGCTATAGGGATTACAATAGGTGATTTCAATTTTGCAACCTCCTCAATCGGTTCTAAAATATATTTGTCAGAATTGAAGCGTTTTCTAACTACGCGATGCCCAGGAGAAATCAATTGATCCTGAATTCTATTTTTAAGGTTGTACATAACACCTTTATACTGACCTTTAAAAACAGACTCAACTTTTTGGTTTTCTATTTCTCCTGTTTCTAAATTAAAAGTTTTTATAAGAATACCCTCTTTTATATCCTCATACGTTGCCCATCCTTTTGGTGTGAGTATCTGAGTGTCTTCGGACACACACTGGCATCCCACTCTTGTCGGTACATTCATGTTGTAAAGGAATTCCTGCATTTTCTGTTTTACTTGCTTGTAAGTAAGATTGTCATACCTTATGAATGGTGCAAGATATGTGTCAAAGCTTGAAAATGCCTGAGCTCCTGCAGCTTCATGCTGAAGAGTATAAAGAAAGTTTACAGCTTGTCCCAATGCCGTACTAAAGTGCTTTGGAGGAGCACAAGAAATCTTACCCTTTACACCAGTAAAACCCCTAAGAAGTAAGTCTTCTAAACTCCAACCATTGCAATATGTTGCTAACATTCCTAGATCATGAATATGGAAATCTTTATCTATATTCGCATTAGAAATCTCTTTGGGATATATACTATGTAACCAGTAGTTGGCCTGAACTGTGGAGGAAATATAGTGATTTAATCCTTGCCAAGAATAAGCCATATTACTGTTTTCATTAACCTGCCAGTCAACCTTATCGATATAACCACTTACAAGAGTGTCTGCATCTATGAGTGACTTGATATTCTTAACTTGGTTCTTTAGATCTACAAACAATTCAAATGCTATAGAAGTCTTTCCATGACCCATATCTATCAATGTTTGAGTGGTAACAGCTGCAATTTTCTTTGTGGTGATATATTCTTTCCCAGGATATCTCTCTTTTAATCTCCTAACTACTTCATCAGCAATCTCATTCGCTCTCTCCCTATCCTCACCCCCAACACTCTCCGCAGCTTTAAATATTCCTGTAACTAATCTCTCTTTTTGGAATTCAACTATTCTTCCATCTCTCTTCTTGACTTTGAACATCTTGGCAGTTTTCTGGGCAGACATTTTCATTTGTTAATAATTTAAATTTTTTGTATAACTTTTATTTCATTTACAATTTCATCTAGATTCTTAAAGTCCTTATATACAGATGCGAATCTAATATAAGCTAAAGAATCTTTTGTTTTTAACCAATCCAGAACCATTAAACCAATCTCTTCAGACCTAACAATCTCATCTTTATTAAAAACATACCTCTCAACCTCATCTACAAAGTCTTCGATCTCCTCTTCTGGAATTTTGTCAAGATCGACAGCTTTCTTAATGCCTTTGAGAATTTTCTCAGTATCAAACCTCTCTAAAGAGCCATCCTTCTTTTCAATGCTTAAATCTGCCTTCTCTATCCTCTCATAAGTAGTAAATCTCTTCCCGCATTTTAAGCACTCCCGCCTTCTTCTTATAGAGCTATCCTCTTTATTATCTCTTTTATCTACTACTTTTGTTTCTTCGCTACAGCAAAATGGACATTTCATAAAAACAATCACAATATATTGTATGTGGTAAATAACATAATGCAACAGGTTGTATGCGTCAATATCCTGTAGTAAGCCTAATTTGGTGTTATTACCTTAAAAAAGGGAAGATCTTACAAAACTAAGAAGTCTATTAAAATGACTACAGGGTTATCTATATATCTCCAAGATAAAATATATGGTACTATTTTTTATTAATTTATTAATCTAAAAAATAATGGTTGTCCCCTTAGAAGAATTTGCAAAAATAAGAGAGGAGAAACTTAAGGGAAAAAAGATAGTTGCTACTTCAATGTTTTTTGACCCCCCACATCCTGGACATGTTTCCTGCATATTAGAATCTAAGAAGTTTGGAGATGTTTTAGTAATAATAATAGATGGAGATACAAGAGCAGCCAACAAAAAAGGAAAAGCTTTTATGCCAGCAGTAGACAGAGCAGAGATAGCAGATGCTATTAAAGGAGTAGATTATGTTGTTATCCACGAGGATCCAAATGCATGGCATTGTGCTGATGCAATAAAGATAGTAAGACCAGATGTTTTCACTAAAGGAGGAGACAGAGATGAGAAAAACAGAAATGACCCCAATAGTGGACTTAAGTGGGAAGCAGATATTATAGAGGGTTACGGAGGAAGAATAGAATATGGGGTAGGGAAGGATAAAATATGGTCCAGTTCTAACTATTTAGAAGAATGGTACCAATTTAAAAAATCCCAAGAAGAGAATTCAAAAAGAGAGTAAAGAACAGCAAATTAGTATCTATTAGAATCCTTCTTTAGATAGTAATAGATTGAATTAGCTGCTACAGCACCTTCTCCAACGGCAGTTACAACCTGTTGCAATTTATTTGAATTAGTAGTTGCATCCCCAGCTGCCCAGATACCTTCTATGCTCGTAGATTGGTCATCTTTAACAATAATATACTGTTTTTCATCTAGTTGCAGACCCAATTTAACTGGTAAATCAGCATTTGGTTCAGTTCCTATCTCTATAAATAAAGCACTAACATTAAGATATTGGGAACCGTTAAACTCCTTGCTCAATTTCACTCTCTCGACAGTTCCATCTCCTTCTATTCCAGTTACTACAGTATTTAGGATAATTTCTACATTCTTTTTAGATTTAACATCATCTATCCAAACAGGTTCACCTCTAAGTTCATTGCCTCTATAAATAATATAAACGTGCTTAGAAATATCTGCTAACAATGTCGCAGCCATCGTTGCAGCATTACTCCCTCCGACTACACCAACGACCTTCTCTTTACAAAACATAGCATCACAGGTTGCACAATAAGAGACACCTTTTCCTAAATATTCATCCTCTCCAGGAACTGCTAATTTATTCCTTTTTGTTCCTGTAGCAAGTATTATTGTCTTTGCAAGAATCTCTTTTTTATCATCTGTTTCCAATTTAAAGAAATCTCCTTCTCTTTCTACGCTAACAACGCTTTCAGAGGAGATGTTGGCACCGTTTTTCTTTGCTTGTTCATACATCCTTGTCCCAAGTTCTAATCCTGTTATATCTTCAATGCCTGGGTAATTACATACTTTATGAGCATCTGCAATGGTTCCACCAATCTGTTTTCCAAAAACAATATTTTTAAGCTTATACCTACCTGCATAGATACTTGCACTTAAACCAGCTGGTCCTGCACCAATGATAGCAATATCGTATATATTTTCCATAATATTCCTCTGCAACAAGTTAACAAGCTATTGTATCATATAAAGGGGATTATCCAAAAAAAGGGGTTTTAAGGAGGGAATCTGTGTTGTTTAGCATAAAGCTAATATATTTACACAGAGTTCCCTCCCAAAAGATCTATCATTTCATTATTTTCCTTTCTTCTGTAATTGAATGCAATTCCGACCTTGGTGTTTTGTTTCAACCCATTCGTAATCAGGTTGAGAGTACACCTTACCTTCTTCAAAGCCTCCAAAACAGATTTTCCTGTTTTGATCGAGGAAAAGTTCTAGATCAGAACTCCACTCCCCATATTCAATCTCACAAACTCTGTCATAGGAATTACCCCAACATCTTTCAAATCTGTAGGACCCTAAATATTCAGAGTTTCTCTCCTCGAGCACCTCAATTTTGTTCCAAGGAACAGGATTCTCAGAGGAACAAGATGTCAAGAGAACTGGAAGAACAAACAGTAATAAGAAAAACTTTTTAAACATAGCATCTCCTTTTGTTACCTAGTAGGCATGATTAATAACGACACAAAAGTATTCATAGAATACAGATAAATACCTTAATGCCGTTATCAATCTGGAGAATATATTTAGATAGACCTTTTTAAAGAGCGATTATCCCTTCTGTACCAAGACAAAAAGGAATAAATAGGTGTTCGGCCTATAGTATATTATACCATTTTTGGAAGAATCTAGACAGTTGTGCCCCAATCTAGAGTATTTGTTAATATCTCAGGCTTTTTATCTCTTACAATAACCATATATTCAAACATCACACTATTTCCACCATTTACTGTCTTAGCTGACCATCCATCCTCATCTATCTCTATATCAGAAATATCATCTACAACCTGACACTCAACACAGATAACCATACCATTTTCAAGAGGTTCCCCTGTACCCTTGTCTCCGTATGCGTATATCTCTGGTTCATCATGCAGAGTATATCCAATCCCATGACCTACAAACATTCTAAGAGTGTTATAACCATTTTCATTAGCCACTCTCTCCATTTCATATCCCAAATCTCCAACCCTGTTTCCAACAACTGCCTTCTGAACAGCATTCTCTACAGCTTCCCTTCCAGCCTTAAGAAGTTTGGCATTATCTTTACTTGGCTCCCCAATACTCCAAGTCCAACAGTGATCTGTATAGATCTTTTTGTGATATATTCCAAAGTCTATAGAGACCAAATCTCCTTTCTTAAAAGGAATATCTTTAGGAATACCATGAACAGCGACATCGTTTATAGATATACAGGTATTATAGTTATATCCCTTAACTTTTTTAAATGCTGGTTTTACACCATATTTCTTACATAAAAAACCAGCCTGCCTATCTATCTCCAATCCGGTTACTCCCTCCCTTATTTCATCTTTTAATTGAGACAATATATTCACAGATATCCCTGTAGCTTCCCTTAAAATCTTCTCTTCTTTTGGCTTAGTAATTATCATGGTAAATTATACAACATTATTAAAATTAAAAAATTAATTAGTGGTATACTAAAAAACATGCAAAAAGATAAGAAAGAAAAAATATTATACTTTGATACAGAAACCACCGACATACAAAGCAAAGACATTGTCCAACTTGCAATTTTAAAAGAAGATGGAACTACTCTAAATATGTTTTTTAACCCCAGACAGAAGATCAGTTATACAGCAATGGCAATTCATCACTTAACTCCTGAATTTCTTGCAGATTACCCAACATTTGAGGAAGCAAAACTCCCAGAAGATTATAAAGAGAAAGAATTTGCAGGAAAAGATTTAAGAGAATATTTAGAATATCTTGCGAAAGAATATATCTGGGTAGCACACAATGTGGAATTTGACAAAGAGGTTCTTGAAAGAAAAGGCCTTGAAATTCCCAGAACTATTTGTACCTTCAAATTAGCTAGGAACATGTTTACGGAAGAAGAGAGAGATTTAGAAAGCTACTCGTTACAATATCTTAGATACTATCTTGGTCTTTACAAGAAGGAAGACAAAGATCATAACACAGCCCATGATGCTCTAAGTGATGTTTACTTCTTAAGAGATCTTTTTAAGTACATACAAAGCAACAGCAAACTTAGTATAGAGAATATGATCCAAATATCCAAGGAGCCCACATTTATTAGAAATATTAACTTTGGGAAATATGCTGGCCATTTATTAGCAGATATTGCGAAAGAAGATAGAGGTTATCTTGAATGGATGCTTGACAACATAACCGAGAAGGAAGATCTAAGATGGAACATTGAAAGAGTTTTGGAAACAGGCGATACTACATTATTTGATTAATACAACCAGAATTTCAAGTCAAATCAGGTTGAGAGTTTACATATTAAACGACATCAAGTATATTAAAACAACATGCAAACTCAGAGAGTTTCTGTAAAATTTGGTGGAGCATCTGGACAAGGAATAAACACAATAGGGGTTTTACTTGTTAGAGCACTTAAAAAAGATGGTCAGAGGGTTTTTGCCTACAGAGAGTACCCATCCTTAATAAAAGGAGGTGTCGCTTCTTACCAAGTAGATATTTCAAATAAAGAAATTAATTCTTCTTCAAGATATTGCAACATACTCCTTGCTTTCACACCCAATTCTTTAAATGAATATCTAAAAGATGTTAAAGAGAACGGAATTATTGTCTACGACCAAAAAGATATTAATCTTACAGATGAGCAAAAACTGTACATAGAAAAGAAAAATATCTCCTCAATATTTCTTGACTCTGAAAACATAGCCCTTGAAGCTGGCGGGACAAAGATTATGTCCAATGTTGTTATGCTTGGATTTTTATGGAGGATTCTAGAATTGGAAATTGAGACTCTTGTTGATGTTGTCCTAAAACACTTCGAGAATAAAAATATTGACCTTGAAGCTGAAGAAAAGTGTATAAGAGCTGGCTATGATTCTGCTACATTCAGACCAGAATATGCCAAGAAAACAGATATTCCTAAAAAAGAGTTGTTTAACAATAATAACAGTTATGTAATGACTGGCAATCAGGCAATTGGTTTAGGAGCAATTTCCGCCGGTGTTAGAGCTTACTATGCTTACCCGATGACCCCCTCAACCTCCATATTTAAATATCTAGGGGATAACGCCAAAGAAACTGGGATTTTAGTTAAACAAGCAGAGAATGAAATTACAGCAGTCCAAATGGCAATGGGAAGTATGTACATGGGGACTCGTGCACTAGTAGCTACCTCAGGAGGAGGATTTGACCTCATGTCTGAAACTATCTCCTGTGCAGGGATGTCTGAAACACCTCTTGTTGTTATATTATCTCAAAGAACTGGTGCAGCAACAGGACTTCCAACTTGGACAGGTGCATCAGATCTTAATGTAGCACTTAAAGCAAGCCATGGAGAATTCCCAAGAGTAGTTATAGCGACAAGCGATGCTAAATCATCTTATACACTCATCCAGAAGGCTTTTAATATTGCAGAAGTTTACCAACTACCTGTCATACTCCTTATGGAAAAACAAATCTCTGAATCAATCTTCAATTTCAAAGAGATGCCTAGAGTTGAGAGAATTGAAAGAGGATTAGTAGATAAGGTAGAAAATGATATACAAAGATACCAAATAACAGACACTGGCATATCTCCTAGATGGATTCCCTCCAAGGAGAAGAAACCCTACTTAGCAAATAGTGATGAACATTCAGAAGACGGATCTAGCACAGAAGACTCAGAAGAAACAATAGCAATGACAAATAAAAGATTAAGAAAATTAGAAATTCTAGCAAAAGAATTACCAGAACCAACTCTATATGGAGATAAGAATGCTAATTTGTTCTTTGTAGGCTGGGGAAGTGTAAAAAATGCCGTCTTAGATTCCATTGAGACAGAGAAAGACTCTACGAAGATAGGCTATTTACATTACGAATATATATCCCCTCTTAAAACAGAGAAACTAGAAAAGTTAATAGAAGCAAATAAAAGACTGGTATTAGTTGAGAATAACCAAACAGGACAATTAGGTAATTACATTAAAGAAAATATTGGGTATGAATTTAAAGAGAGGCTTTTGAAGTATGATGGGAGACCATTCTTTGTAGAAGATATTTTAGATTTCTTAAAAAATTAAATGGGTGTAAAAATAACAGACTACAATTTGCCAAAGATCCCGACTTGGTGTCCAGGATGTGGAAATTTTGCAATACATGCTTCCTTGAAAAAGGCCCTATATGAATTAGATATATCCCCTACAGAAGTTTTCGTCTCTTTTGACATCGGTTGTAACGGTAATGGTGCAGACTTAATAAACTCCTATGGTTTTAAGGGATTACATGGGAGATCAATACCTTTGGCAGTTGGAGCACACCTTGCGAACAGAAGAATGACAGCAATCGCAGACATTGGAGATGGTGGCTGTTTTCATGAGGGTTTAGATCACCTAGTTCACGCTATTGGATCTAATTACAATATTACAATCTTAATCCACAACAATGCGAATTTTGCACTTACAACCGGTCAGGCTACAGTTAGCACCCCAAAAGGGAAACCTATGTATGGACAACCAGCAGGAATACCTGAAAGAAATATTAACATTCCTGAATTTATACTGAATCTAGACCCATCATTCTACGCCAGAGCTTATTCAGGAAACCCATTCCAAATGGGAGAAATTTTCAAGTCTGCAATAGAAAACAAGGGTTGTAGTATTGTAGAAATTCTACAGCTTTGCCCAACATATAATAGGGAATTCACACCAGAATGGGCTAAAGCAAATATAAAGGAAATTAAAGAAGTGGAGGATTACAATACCAATTCCATAGAAAGTGCAAGAAGTGTGTTAACTAACAATTCACCTCTATATACTGGTATAATCTATCAGAACAAGAACCTTCCTACATTCTATGATTCATTAGAAAGTAGAAAGAATTCCATAACCGAACTTGTTGATGAAGTTAAAACACACGATATTAAAAAACTTTTAAAATATTTTGAATAACAAATGGAGTCATCAATACTTTCACCTAAATCCATAGCCATAGTAGGTGTTTCCCAAGATTCAGAGAAGATAAGTTCTGTAATTCTCAAAAACTTAATTAATGGTGGATACAATGGGAAAATATATCCTGTTAACCCTAAATATGACGAATTACAAGGTCGAAAAGTTTACCCTAATGTCCTATCTATCCCAGAAGATGTAGAAATGGTTTGTATAGCAATTCCTCATCAATTCGTAGAGGATGTCGTTGACCAATGTGTTGAAAAGAAAGTAAAAAGTGTAGTAATAATATCTGCTGGATTTGGCGAAGTTGGTCCTGAAGGAGCGGAATTAGAAGCAAGAATAAGTACAAAATTAAAAAGAGAGAGCATTCGCTTAATAGGACCTAACTGTCTCGGTTTTGTAAACAATAAAGCTAAAATCAACCTTACATTTGCAAGAGAGAACCCTGGAGATGGAAAGATAGCATTCATCTCACAATCTGGGGCTTTCTGTACAGCAATATTAGATATGGCATGTGAGAAAGGATTGGGTTTCTCTCATGTTGTATCCATAGGAAATAAAGCTGATATCCATGAGAATGAATTAATGGAACTGTTTGTTGCAGATAACAATATTAAAGCTATTGCTCTTTACCTAGAAGGGTTTAGTGATGGAAAAGAATTTGTTACTTTGTCTCAAAAGGCTAAAAAACCAATATTGCTAATAGCACCAGGAAGTTCTAAAAAAGCACAAGAAGCAATCTCTTCCCACACAGGCTCTCTTGCATCCTCTTTTGACACGACAATTGCGGCAATCAAGAAGGGCAATATGATATACACAGAGAACACAGATGAACTCTTTAAACTCATGAGGTTAATAGACTCAGATATAATCCCCACAGGGAAAGGAATAGGAATAGTGTCTAATGCAGGGGGACCAGGAGTAATTGCTGTAGATATGATAGAAAAAAAAGATATGGAAGTTGCAGAGATAGGGGAGAAAACAAGACAGAAGCTTCTTAAGATACTTCCACCAGAGGCAAACATTAAAAATCCTGTAGACATTCTCGGAGATGCAAAAAGTGATAGATATCAAGGAACCATTACAGAACTTCTGAACGAAATTTCTGTAGACAGTATTCTTGTAATCCTAACACCACAGCTTATTACTGAAATAGAGGCCACGGCAAATGTGATTACAGAACTAATGAAGAAGACTTCTAAGCCAATATTCTCCTGCTTCCTTGGAGGAAAAGACATAAGAGCAGGAATAAGGATATTAGAAGAAGCAAATGCACCTTGGTTTAAAGATATCCAAGAGGCTATAAGGCTCATTTCTAAGTTGGTGGAATTTGAAGAGAACAAAGAGTTAACAAAAATTGTGAATTCCGACGATTACTTCAAAAAAGCCAAATACAAAGAGGAGATTCACGAAGAGATGATTCCAGACAAAAGTAATGTCATACCAGATGAATTAGGAATCAAAATCCTCGAAGAGTTTGGTATAGATACTCCCAAGCAACAGGTTGTAAGTAGTCTAGAGCAGGGCAGGGACTTTGCTTCTACTATTTTTCCTGTAGCTATTAAGGCAACTTCTGAAGATTTAGCACACAAAACAGACTTTAAGGCTCTTTATTTAGACATTAGAAATATTGGTGAATTTGAAGAGAAGTACCAAGAATTAAAAGAGACTGTGATTAAAACAACTGGAAATATGGCTCCTAAGATCCTAATTCAGGAAATGATTCCTGGTAAGTTGGAATTTTTTATTGGTGCAAATAGAGAGGGTGGTGTAGATATTTATGAAAAAGATGGAAGAGGTTTTGGACATCTTTTAGCAATAGGTCAAGGGGGGATATATACAGAGGTTTATAAGGATATAAGGCATATACTTGTTCCCGAGAACAGAGAAAAGATAGATGTTATTCTTTCTAAAACAAAGGTCTCTGAGATAATAGATGGATATCGTGGAAAACCACCTCTACCAAGAGAAAAGCTTATAGAGTTAATTATGTCTATACAAAAACTTCTTGTATCTTATCCAGAGATTGTTAGTATGGATATAAACCCTGTGATGGTAACCGAAGACAGGGCTGTTGTTGTTGATGCTAAGTTCTATGTAGCTAAATAGAAAACCCTCAAGTAACAGAGAACATTATAGAGATATCCACCTTAAAAATATTATTCTTTTGAAACTTCCCTTTCTTAGTTATTATTTTTATTCAAGCTAGCTTCTATAAAACCCATAAATAAAGGATGTGGTTCTAAGAATCTACTCTTTAATTCTGGGTGATACTGCGTTCCAACAAAAAATGGATGCACTTCCTTTGGAAGTTCTATAGCTTCAATTAGCATACCATCTGGACTCTTGCCACATAGCTTAAAATCTGATTTTTCAAAAACTTCCCTATATTCATTATTAAATTCATACCTATGTCTATGTCTTTCCATCACAACAGGGAGTTTTGCATAAAGATTATTCTTATATTTTTTATATTGTTCGTAAACAACAGAATCCTTATCTAACCTACATGGCCAAACTCCTAAACGAATAGTTCCTCCATATTCTTTGTTCTTTATTAACTCTTGTTGTTCCTTCATTAGATGTATAACCTGATCCTTAGATTTAGGATTAATCTCCTGGGAATTAGCATCTTTTAGACCTAGAACATTTCTAGCATATTCAACAGTCGCCATCTGCATACCATAACAGAGTCCTAAGTAGGGAATCTTATTCTCTCTAGCAATCTGTATTGCTTTAATCTTTCCTTCAGATCCCCTAGAACCCCAACCCTGAGGAACAATAATACCGTCCATCTTTAATATCTCCTCCTGTTTTTTCTTGTCCTTCTCTAATCCATCTGCAACTATCCAGTGTATAGTGGGTTCAACAGAATTCTCCCATGAAGCATGGTTTACTGCTTCTAAAACAGAAACATATGAATCCTTTAGGTCAAAATCTCCGCTTTTGTAATATTTCCCTATTATTCCAATGTTTAACTTCTTTTTAGGATTTTTTATTTTCTTAACCTTCTTTTTCCAGTTAGGATAGAGTGGCGTTTTTCCTCTCTCCATATTAAGGGCATCTAGAATCTCCTCCCCAAGATTGGCCTTCCCAAAGTTTAGTGGAATGTCATAGATACAATCTATATCTGGACCCGATATCACATGAGAGGGAGGGATAAAACAGTACTTGCTAATTTTATCAATCCTTTCTTGGTCTAGGGGTTGTTCAGATCTTGCAATTATAAAGTCTGGATGGATACCATAACTATTAAGTTGCTGAACAGATAACTGTGCTGGTTTAGTCTTCATCTCTCCCAACATTGGGGGGATAGGAAGATATGTTACGTGTACATGGATAACATCCTTGGGATTGGTAAGCTTCATAAATTTATTTGCAGTAAGCATAAGTCCATTACCAACTTCACCGACAGTTCCTCCTATTTCAATAATGGTGACATCTGACTTTTCTTTTTCTGCAACTTCTGTTATCCACTCCACTATGTTCTCTGGAATATGATGATCTAAACTTACCCATTTGCCATCAAACTCAAGGGATCTCTCCTTCTTAATGACTCTGTCTAAAACAGCTCCTAGAGTCATAGAATTGGATCTACCAAACGATTGATTCGTAAACCTCTCGTATGTCCCTATATCCATATCTGTTTCAAAACCGTCATCTAAAACAAAAGTCTCTCCATGCTCGAGAGGGTTCATAGTCCCCGCATCGATATTGAGATAAGGATCTGCCTTAATCATGCTGATTTTCCTACCACAAGCTTTGAGAAGAAAACCTATTGAAGCAGCGGAAACACCCTTCCCAATTCCAGAAATTACACCACCAGAGATAAAGATAAATTTTGACATACACTACTAGTATTTGAGGTTATTAAACAATCTATCTAAAGCAGATAGACATGTCAAGAATTCTAAAATTCCCTTCTGAAATCAAGATGTTTTGTTTCCATCTACATATTTAAATATTTTTTCTTCTCTCTTTCATCAAGTCTTTCTATGGAATACCTCAACATTGTTCTTGGCATTTTATTTGCATAATTATCCAAAAAAGTTTTTAAAACAGTTTCATCTTTCTTCCCAACCTCTCTTAACATCCAGCCTAAAGCTTTATGTATTAGGTCATGTTCGTGGTTAATAAGCAACTTAGAAAACTTCAAAATATCTTCAAAATCTCCCTGTTTAATAAATGTATATGTAGAAACAATTGCTATCCTCTGGTCCCAAAGATTATCACTCTTAATAAGGTTATCTAGAACATTTCTTTCTTTTCTTCTTTTTCCCTCTCTGCCCTTATCTTTAAGAAACTCTCCTACGACTTTGGGGGCTGACACATCTACCAGATCCCAGTTGTTTATCCACTCTCTGTTTTTTAAATAATAATTGAATATCTCCTCTCTTTTCTTCTCTTGTTGAAAAGTATCCTTTATTTCCTTCGTCTTTTCATACATATAAGTTAGGGTGATAACAGCAAATAATCGGTATTCGTGAATTTTGTTATGCAAGAAGTAATCTAAATCTTTTAAGACTATTTCTTCTAAATATTTTTTTGCTATTTCCCTTATCTCTGGAGTTCTTATTCCAATAAATAGATCTCCCTCACCATATTCCCCTTTGCCAGTCTTAAAAAACCTACTAGAGTTAACGGCCGTCTCTCTAGAGGAGACCTTTTTAAGATCTTTTAGGATATTATTTCTTAATTGCCTTCTTGTTAAATTCTGCTTCATATACTCCCAGCTTAAATTCCTCCTTAAGATTCTCAATGGTCACATCTGCATCCGTAAAGTTTTCAAATTTAATATTAGAAGGTGTCTCACTTGTTCTAACCAGTAACCAAAGTTTATCTGTAACCAAACCTGTTACTACCGCCTGAGAAAGTATTAGAGATTTAATGTCTTGTAAGGAGAAGAAACCGTATAATTTCTGACCATTAAATTCTTGTGCAGGGTGTGTGTGCATATTAAATAGATATTCCACAGTTACTTTCTTTGGAGCTTTTTTATGGTAAACATCTGTCCTCTTTGTAACTTTACCATCTATCATGAGCTCTCTTCGAAGATAACCTTGCTTAGTAGGATGAACTACATAGTTGACCCTTACATCATGGCTACTTCTCACAGATTGGTCGTCTCCCTTAACAACAGAGGTAAGAACCAACTCTCCATCTGCCCAGAAAAGTGCTATAGCTCTCTCTAAGCCATCTTGGTCTGTCTCCTTATATATTCTTAGTACATCCTTCCAAAAATTCTCAGGGAAGGTTATGGAGGAGGGGAGATTGTATGGGAATGGGTAAACACCACTTTCTCTCCAACTAACCATCTTTTTGTAAAAGGAATAGAAGGATGTAGAGGAATCTGTAGAAAAGAGATTTTTAAATATGTTAAACATAGTAAATATATAATAGCAAGAAAAATAAAAGTCAGCACACACCAAGTTTACAAATCCTTGACCTTCATTTTTAAACCTGTAATATATATCTAGGGTATTTAACATCAAAGCGGCTGGGCAGTGCAAAGGACATTGCTACGAGGCAGGAGTCATCGAGATATCAGCGGATACTCCTAGGCTATATTGTTAGCCTAAAGGTTAAAAACAAATAAACAAAATTTTAACCACCAATCCCTCTTAGATTTAAACTTAGACTTCTAACACTATTATGTGCGGCATATTCGGCTATTCAGGAAACAAGAACACGAACGATTTGGTATTTAACGGCTTAAAAAGATTAGAGTATAGGGGTTATGACTCATGGGGTATTGCAGTTTTAGATAAAAATAAAATACACCAATACAAAGATATTGGTCTAGTCCAACAAAACCCAAATCTTAAAAAACTTCCAAAAAGTAATGTGGGTATTGGACACACCAGATGGGCTACTCATGGGGGAGTTACTAAAACTAATGCTCATCCACATATATCCACAACTAAGGATTTTACTCTGGTTCAGAATGGGATGGTAGAGAATTTTGACACCCTGAAGAAAGAGTTGATAAAAGAGGGCTGTAAATTTAAATCTCAGACAGATACTGAGGTTATTGTAAAAATGGTTGAAAGGGAATTAAAGAAAGGTATCTCTCTGAAGAAAGCCCTAATGAGTGCCTTTAAAAAGCTTGAAGGTAGGAATACTGTTGCTCTACTAGATGCTAAAAGTAACAAGATTTATGCCATAAAGAATGGCTCTCCTTTAGTTTTGGGTGTTGCAAAAGATGGAATATATCTAGCATCAGATTCTCTCTCTTTCTCACCACACACCAAAAAAATTATTGTGTTAGATGACTACGATATGGTTGAGGTAGATGGGAAGGATTATGTTATTGAGAATATAAAGGATGGGAGGAAGAAGAAACCAGAGGTTAAGACTTTGAAGTACCAGTATGAGGATATAGATAAGGGTAAGTATCCTCACTTTATGCTCAAGGAGATAGTGGAACAGCAAAAGACCATTCTTTATGCCACAGATTATAGTGAAAAAGAGTTAGAACCTCTCGTAAAGCAGATAAAGAAATCTAGAAAGGTATATCTTTTGGGTGCTGGTACTGCAGGATTTGCAGCGGGACAGATTGCTTACTTTCTAAGAACGATTGCACATGTAGATGCAATGGAGATTAAGAGTTATGAATTTAAATCTTACCTACCAGTGATCTCTTCTAAAGATTTAATAATTGCAATCTCTCAAAGTGGTGAGACTGCGGATACGATAGAACCTCTAGAAGTACTAAAAGAGAAAGGTTGTAAGATAGCTAGTATTGTAAATATGTATGGTACTACTATTTCAAGGATGTCAGATTATGAATATTACACTAATGCTGGGCCAGAGATATGTGTAGCATCTACTAAGGTTTTTACTGCACAGAGTGCATGGGGTTATCTTGTTGCTATGACTTTAATTGATAAGCATAGGATAGCAAAGAGTAAATTAAAGAAGCTTTCAAAGTCTTTGGATGAGATGTTTACTAAGAAATCTTTTAGCTATATTAAGAATAAAATATGTAAGACTCTAGTAGATAAAGAGCATTTCTTCATATTAGGAAAGGGGGAGAATGCCTCCATAGCCTACGAGGGTGCTCTTAAAATAAAGGAGATATCTTACAAACATGTGGAGGGTTTTTCTGCTGGTGAGTTAAAGCATGGGGTAATTGCTTTAATAGAGAAGGGGACTCCTGTCATTGGGATAATACCTTCTGAGGAACATAAAGAAGACAATAAGGATCTAATAAGTGGTATGGAGCAGGTGAAGGCTAGGGGAGCATTAACTATTGGTATTGGAGCTTCTGAATATTCTGGTTTAGAGATTTTTGACTATTACATCCCTACACCTCAAATTAATACACTGGGAAGTATAGCTAATGTTATTCCTTTTCAGCTTATTTCCTACTTTCTTTCTGTATTACTGGGGAATAATATAGATAAGCCTAGGAATCTTGCAAAATCTGTTACTGTTAAATAGTTAGGATTTACTTTACAATATAGATATGTTTAATCTATCATTTAAATAATTTTTAACATTAAGAATATGCAGGAAGAGGATGTAAGTAATCAGGGGGAAGAGTTAGATTTGAAGGGGAAGCCTATTCCTCAACAGGAGGTTCCTAGTCCTGGTTTTTATGATTCGAAACCTGAGATTAAGCCTACAAAGGAAGAGAAAAAAACAAGTAGAAAGAAAGAGAGAAAGGGGAAGCGGTCTAGGGGTTGTTTAATAACTATAATAGTTCTTCTTTTTATCTTAGCACTCCTTACGGGAGCAGCTTATTATGGTTATGACAAGATCATAGGTTCTGCTCAACCAGTGGATTTGGGTATTGAATATACTAGGGAGGATTATACGGGACTTATGGATAAGATCGGTTTGGATGCTCCTCCTTCAACTCTTTGTTTAGATTGTCCTATGCCTACATTTTCAGATCCGCATGAGGTAGAGGTTACGGTGAGTAATGAGGAGGCTTCTGCTACATTTGAATATGTAAATCAATATCTTGAAAATGCGAGTATTTCTGGGACACAAATAAAGATGAATGATGGTTCTGCGGAGTTATCTACGACTTTAGATTACCAGGGGGTGTCTTTTCCCGTGTATATGACTGGGAGTGTTTCTAAGGTAAATGAGAGAAGCTTAGGAGGTAATGTTTATTCTATTAAGGTGGGGGAGCTAGCGATGCCTGATTATGTGGTAGCAACTGTTGAAGAGTATTTGCTTAATACAGTAAATTCGAAGCTTATGTTAGCAGGGGATAATGTGAGGATAGATATGTTAGATATTACTAGTGATGGTTTGAAGTTTAGTGGTTTGGTTCCAGGAAAGGGGGAGTAGTATGAATGCAGGTCAAACAAAATCTATTACATTGTTTCTGATGATGGGTTTAGTTGTAATAGGTTTGGTAACGTATGTGTTTGTTTTTCTTCCAAAGCAGAAAGGAGATACTTTAGGTAGTAAGAATTTGGTTTTAGATGCTCCCATACAAAGATGGAATCTAACATATCTACAGGAGGGGATAATTCCTTTTGGGGAAGGGAATAGGGAGTGGTTAAGTATAGAGGTTAGTGATGGTAGTAGTGTTTATTCTTCTACTCGGGGGGTTGTTGTTAGTACCTCTAATAATATTATTTCTGTGGATGTGGGTGATGGTTTTTATATTGAATATTCTCCAATTTCTCCTCTTAATGTTCATGAGGCAGATATTATTTCTAAGGGACAGACTTTGGGAAGTGTGGAAGGGGGGTATCTTAATTTGAGGATTAGGAATGTGAGGGATAGGGAATATATATGTCCTTATGCTTACTTTAATGATTTTACAAAGGATTTATTAGATGAAGTAGGGGAGGTTTTAGAAAAAGATGTTGTTATGTGTGGGAAGGATAGTTTAGATTATTAGGTTTTTATATAGTATAATTGGCTTGTACTATATATATTATGGTGGATGTAGCTCAACTGGTTAGAGCATCGGTTTGTGGAACCGAGGGTTGTGGGTTCAAATCCCATCTTCCACCCCAGATGGAACTCTCTTCAACCTTATTCCCTTAAACTCGACAGGAAGAATATCTAACGTACTATCTATTATCTCTTCTGGGATAGAAACATAATAGGCTTCTGCAATACCCCCTGCTATACAAGCCATTGTATCTGCATCTCCTCCCAAAGAAATAGCATTTCTAACAGCATCTTCAAAGGAATCACTTTCAAGAAAACAAATGATTGCTTCTGGGACAGAGTCTATAGCTTTCATACTGTGTACATATGAATCTCTAATATCATCTAATTTCCTATCTAAATCATAACCAAACTTATCAGTAATATACTTCTTAATTTCCTCCTTACTTTTACTATTACGTCCCATAAATATAGCCATTGCAACAGCCTGTGCTGACTCTATACCCTCTTTACTGTTATGTGTAAGCTCTGCAGACCTGTTAGCCTCTTCTAACACCTCTTCTTCGGTATTAAAGAGCCAACCAATAGGAGATACTCTCATAGCAGCACCGTTTCCTTTACTTCCAAATGGTTTTTTATCTTTGGATATAACCCATTGGAAGAATTGTTGACCGTAACCTCTATTGGGATATTTAGAGACCCATTTGTAAAAGGATTCAGAGTAGGGGATATTGTTTAAAAGAGAATCTGCTACTGCAATTGTTAATACAGTATCGTCAGTAAAAGTAGATCCTTCTGGGAATAGTTCAAAATCTTTCGTTTTAATTCGATTATCATATTCATGAGTAGAACCTATGATGTCTCCGATTATTGCTCCAAGCATAAACTATACTATCATTAATACAACTAATATTTTGGCACTTCATATCCTCTACAATCAAACTTTCCTCGAATGGAACGATTATATTCAGTACCAAAGGAATCAGCTTTTTTGAAATTCCCCCATACAGAGGGTGGAAGTTCACAATAGTGATAATAGGTTCCTGATAAGTTTATAATCATATATCCCTCCTTTTCGTCATACCAAGCCCCTTGAATGAAGGAGCTTCCCGCTGTGTTAAGATATTCCCACCTAGAATGAGCTATATCTATTTCTTCTTCAAGGTACTTTACATTTACAAACTCAGGCTCATGTCCATTATTGCTATTCCAAACAAACACAAAAAATAAAAGTATTATTAAAAATCCAATAGCGATTTTTTTAATTAAATACTTATTCATTTGGAACTACTTATATCTCTTTAAACAACGGTCTTCATCTTTTTGCAACTGATCTCTTAATTTCATCTTTGTCTCTATATCTTCTTTCCCCCAAATGGAAACATAACTATTTCCATATGTTTTTTCAGGAGGAAGTTCTTTAACATTTTCTAAAGCTTCTTCATACCTTTCTCTAGCTTCTTCATAACATCTATCTATTTGTTTCTGAATAAGAATCTCCCTAACAATGAAAAATCCAATAGATATTGTTAAAAGAAGAAAAATAGCTACTAAATATTTATTGTTATATTGTTTAATTTTATTCTTCTTCATATTAATTAGTTAATTTAAAATAATTGTATCTAATTATATCAAAATAAAAAATATGGATATTTACAATAATAAATTCTATAATGCAATATTCACTTAAATAGAATTCATTATGAATAATCTTGGTAAACTAACTAAAGTCCCATTAAGACAAATCTGGCCCCACGAAGAGTACAATTTCAGTGAATGGTTGTCTCAACCAGAAAACATATCCCTATTAAGTGATGAACTTGGCATTGAAATAAATATCGTAGAGAAGGAAGCTAATGTAGGTAACTTCAACTTAGATTTACTCGCCGAAGAAGGAAATACAAATAGAAAAATTATCATTGAAAATCAAATGGAAATGACCAATCATGACCACCTAGGCAAGATTATTACGTATGCTTCTGGATATAATGCAAGTTATGTTGTTTGGATATTCAAGGAAATCAGAGAAGAACATAGACATGCAATTGATTGGTTAAACGAACATTCCGATGAAGAAACTTATTTTTTTGGAGTTAAAATAGAATTATGGCAAATAGGTGATTCTCCAATTGCTCCTAAGTTCCAAGTTATATGCAAACCAAACAATTGGGGGAAAACTATCAGAAATACTTCAATAAACAAAGAACTTACTGATACCAAATTACTTCAATTGGAGTACTGGGAAAAGCTTAAGGAATACGGGGAGAATAAAAATTCAAGGCTCAGTTTTAGAAGTCCTAGACCTCAACATTGGTATGATATGAGTATAGGGAGTTCTTTATGTCATCTCGCACTAACTGTTAATTCATCTAAAAAAGTAATTGGTGTAGAACTATATATTGATGATAACAAAAATTTGTTCCACCATATATTTCAATATAAAACAGAAATAGAAAATAAGATAGGAAAAACATTAGAGTGGTTAGAACTAGAAGGGAAAAAAGCTAGTAGAATAAAATTACATTTAGAAGCAGATTTTAATAAAAAAGATGATTGGGAAAACCAATTTGAATGGCTAATTGAATATTGTGAAAAATTCAACAAAATCTTTGAACCAATCATTAAGAAATTTAGAGATTAGAGAAATATATAAAGCTTAAAAGTCGGAGTTATTAAATCTTTATACCTAACGATTTCCTCACCGTACCTTTTTCCCAATAACCGAGTTCTTTTACGACACACCACGCTCCCAATGGTCTTAAAAACTCTAGCCAAGACTCATTAAAGAAATATCCAACTCCAGCAAAGAAATTTTCGATTTTTATTGTCTCTATAAAAATAGTAATTAACCCAACTAAAAAAAGAAAGCATATTATTGAAAACACAATTAGGGAAACAATTCTCTTTCCCTTTGGAGCAATCCAATCCGCAACATAAACTTGTATCATTGGTACCACAAGATTAATAAGAGCTAATGTTGAATATGAAATGTTTTCTATTGGGAAAAATAAGATTGGAAGATTTGTAAATCTCAGAAGATATATAAGAGGCAAAGAAGAAAGGATTGTCAATGGAAAGAGGAGTATCCATCGGAATATTTGGACAATTTTAGAATTCATACACTAATTATATCCTATTTTATCTCTAAAATCATAAAATTTAGCAATCTGCAAATCTTTTCCTCCCAAAGAGCCATAAGGAATCTATTATTTCAAACAAGGGTTAAAGGGGATTTTTGTGGCAAAAATATATATACTTGAAGAGTAGGGGGTTATTAAATATTTAGATTAAAACATTTCCTAACTTCATTCCGCCATCCACCCCAGATACAACTCTTTTTAAACTATCTTGGAAAACAATATTTTATGAATTCCAATAACAGTGCTATTGCCGCAATTATTGTACCACATACAGTTAAATTCTTAATTGATTTTGATAATTTTGTAGATGAATCATTAGCATTCTTAATTGTCACTATTAAATCATTAATTGAGTTTTGTAAGGAGCCTATTCCCCCTTTTATATTGGGATCTTTACCAAAAAACCAACCAAGCTTATAATAAAAATTTTTTCTTAAATCCTTCTCATCAATTTTTCTAATTGCATCAATATTCTCTTTATCAATTGGATTTCTATTAGTCATATTATCTAATTTAAAAATTAATCTCATCAATCTCTTTCATAATCCTATCTGTTTCTTTAAGAACAATTACTATCTTTGAATAGTGTTCTACATCATCTGGTGTTAATTCTCTTCCTTTTCTATCCTTTAACCATTTCTGAGCTGGCTGATACCCTCCTATGTAGAAGTTCCAAGCTATTTCAGATACATTACCAAAGTATTGAGTAGAGTTAATATATACTTTTCCATCCTTATACTCTGGTTTTTCAACAATATTTTCTCCTTCTCCTAGGTATGATATTTGGTATGGATCTATATTCTCATGTTCTAACAGATGATATTGAACAAGTTCGTTTCCTAATTTAGCTAGTTTATTAAAAGTTTTTTTATCCTTAGGATAGGGTATTCTAGGAAAGTCTGATTTAAGGAAATCTTTATATGCAGCTCTATATGTTGGATTATGTAGTATACCGTATATATAATTAAATAACTCCTCGGGAGAAAACTTTCCGAGAATTCCTTCTATCTTGGTAGTAATTTCTTTGTTTAGATTCGATGTCTGATTTCCTTCTTGGTCATAAATATATAAAGGGGCTACGTACTCCCCACCTTTGTTATCAGAGCGAATATAACCATCCGCCATCATTGTAGAGGATACAAACGTGTACAGCCCTCTAGATTTAGGAGATTGTCTTCTAAATACCAAGCCTCTATTCTTTTCAGATAAAAAGTTGTTCATTATCTCAGAACGACTCCTTTCTATAAATTCATTTGTAAAATAAATATATCTTTCATCAAAAGGTCTATAAGAAATCCTCTCAATATTCTCTTCTTCAAACTTAGTAGCATTTTTTATCTCGTTAAAATCAAATCCCTTGCGAGATTTTAAATTATATTTCTCTTTTAATTCTGCATCAGAAAGATTGTAGAAATCACGTATGTTATTTATAAGCACATCCTTGTTCTCACTAATTACAAAAGAATCTCTTGAAGTAACGACACCAACACTATTTACTGGGAAAAGTTCATCAACTCTAAATCCCTTATTATATTCCTCCTCTAATTCATAATCTCTAGGAACCATAAAATACATAAGAGCCTTATTCTCTATCTTCTGCCATTTAATCTGTTCAAGGCTCTTCTCAGTAAGATATTTAAATTTCTGACTCCTAACACCCCATACATCAGTATAAAACACTTGTCCTAACTCATCTTCTTTCTTTTCACCTGTCTTAACAAAAATATTGATCGAAACTCCCTGCTGAATATCAAAAACATTTTCATCCTTAGAACCATCAGGGCAAACTTCTTTTTTCTTTGCGTTTCCATGAAGATTCAATACATAAATCTTGTCATATGTTTTCAATAGATTCCATCTCATACCTCTAAATGTTGGATTATCAAGAAAACCATGAGGGTTTATGAAGGCAACAACACCAGTTTTATTTTCTTCAATAAAATGTTGACCAAACCTTAGGAACTTTACATAATCATCATTCAACCACTTAGGATTCCTCTCATTAAGTTTTTCAAGACCACCTGGTTCTTTTTTATAATCATCCAAAAGACTCTCTATCCATTCGAAATTCTTTCCTTTATTAGCACTCTCACCTGAATATGGAGGATTACCTAAAACAACCATAATTGGTTTCTCTTTCTTTATCTTAGAAGCCTCTTTAGATTCCTGAGAGATACTCTCTGCCAACCCAAAACCACTAAACATATCTTCAATGGTATTTCCTTCTTGTAAAGAATTTGTTAGATATATTCCTAACCTTCTGTTATTAAAATACTTAAACCCTGTCTCCTTTAGCAACATACTCATCTTCAAATGAGCAATGGTATATGGTGCTATCATTATTTCAAATCCAAATAATCTTGGAAGTACTTCATGCAGTACATAACTTGGCCAATTACCTGCTTGTTTCTTTCTCTTTTCTCTGATTAACTTAATTGTTTCAGTTAAAAATGTTCCTGTTCCTGTAGCAGGATCTAATATTTGTACAATATGCCCCTTTTCATTCTTAGAGCTATTTGCTAAACCACCAGCTAAATTAAAATCTTTTTCTAAAATATGGTCAACCGCATTTACTATGAATTTAACAACTGGTAGTGGGGTGTAATAGGCTCCAAACTCTTTTCGTTTCTTACTGTCATACTCTTGAAGGAAGTCCTCGTAGAAGTGTATTACGGGGTCCTTAGAGCCTTTCTCCGTGCCGTAATAGTTACTAATTAGTTTTGATATGTCTGAATGGGAAAAGACCCTACAAAGCTCATCTACAATACTATCTAATCTGTCGTCAAAATCTACTCCAGCAATATGGTCAAAGAAGTGTTTAAGTAATGGGTTTGAAGCTGGAACTAAATCCCTAGCTTCCGACCTAGTAAATGTATCTGGTGATGTATCATGGAATCTAGCTACAAACAAACCATATACAAGTGTTTGTGCGTACATATCTGCAAAATCATCAATAGACATATCATGTATGAGCTGTCTCCTCATAGTCTCATAGACCTTGTAAATGCTTCTCTTCTCATTATCTGGGCCATTAAGCATATCCCTCGCATTTTCTCTAATACGGTATGCTTTACCACCCATTATCTTAGCTAAATGAGAACCAGATTTAATCGGTTCTTTATGAGATTGTGTAAATTGAATTAGTGTTTTTCTTAATAACTCAAAGTTCTCTGGATTGTATGTAAGGGTTCGTTCTTTTTTATCATATGATGCAATAGAAATAGGCTCAACATATTTAAGTCCATTTCTGTAGAACCTAAACTCTAAATAATCTGTTAATACAAGATTGTCATAACCGTAATATCTTGCTAACTGTTCTGATTTTTCTATTTTATCTAGTGATACTCCAATGTCTTTTACTTCTATATAGAGTAGGGGAACACTATCTTTAGACAAAACAAAGTCTGGTTTATTACCTCCGATTGCTTTTGGATCGTGGTGAATTTCTTTTACTTTGATTTCACTGAAGATTGCTTTAAGAAAGTTTTCAAATGGGGTTCTGTAACCATACTCTGAAGTGTTTGTATCGGCATATTTCTGAGAAAGATTTTTCAGATATTGATTAAAAATTTCCTGTGTATCTGTTTGTTTTGTATCCATACCTATATATTTAGTGATAATAGTAATCTTCTTTGTTATCATTATACTTCTAAAATTTACATATTTGAAGCAAAACAGATTCTATTATCAACAATAAGATTGTGGGTTCAAGACTCCATATTTATATCTACTAAGTTATTAGATATTTACTTATCATATTGCTCTAATATCTTTTCTCAACCCCATTAACAAAATTAAACAAAAACATATAATTATAAAATCTCCATTTCTTAAAGTTTGACAAAACTCACACATCTACATTAACATATATATATATTAAATTCATTATATATACCTATCTATGAACCCTATTAAAGACCTAATGAAAGATATTTCATCAAATTTTATTTTGTTAGGAATCTTAACAATCCTCTTTGCAATACTAATAATTTTCTTTCCAAATATCTTAAATTACATGGTGGCTATCATGCTCATATTCGCTGGAATAAATGCCTTATATTATGGTTTTAGAATTAAAAAATCTATTCAAAAATCCAACAAATTCTGGAAAGAGTACTTCAAAGAATTAGAGGAAGAAGAAGGAGAGATTAAATAGATCTAAACCCTTGTTTCTAGAAAATAAACTTCATTGAGATACAATAGCTTTGTATTAATTATATATTCTTATTAATTCCTAATTTTAATTTAAACCTCATTTCTGTATAATTAAACCATATAAAATTAAACCATATAAATATGTACACCCTTGATACAACTTACCTATACTATGCATTACCAGGCTTAATATTAGCAATCATCGCCCAGATACTAATGACCATTAGATACAACAAATATTCAAAAGTATCTTCTGGATCTAATCTCACTGGTTTAGATGCTGCAAAACTAATTAGAGATAACGAGAATTACCCAGTAGATATTAATAGAATTCCAGGAAAATTAAGCGACAATTTTCATCCAAAAAAGAACATTGTAAATATCTCTTCAGATAATGCAATCTCTGACTCTGTTGCAAATATCGCCGTAGTAGCTCACGAATTTGGACATGTACAACAGAAATTCTCTGCTTCCTTTCTGTTTAAACTTAGATCCATCATGGTTCCAGTCGTAAATATTGGTTCAAATCTAGGTTATGTCCTTTTCTTCGTAGGTTTGCTTCTAAGTGCTTTTAATCTTGCAGAACTTGGGTTAATACTCTTTGCTAGTACAACAGTATTTGCATTGATAACCTTACCCGTAGAGTTTGATGCAAGTAGAAGAGGAATGAATCTTATACAGAAATATAACCTAATTGAAAAGAATAAAAAATCTGGAGCTAGAAAAGTGTTAAATGCTGCAGCTCTTACATATATTGCAAGCTTTGTTACCTCTTTTACAAACCTTCTTTACTATGCCAGTATATTAAATAGAAGAAAGAGTAGTAATTAAAACAAGGTTTAGACAAAAGTTAGGGCAAAACCCTTCTTACCAGCTCTACCTGTTCTACCTATACGATGTATATAATCATCGTAGCTCTGAGGCATATCATAATTAATAACATGAGATATATTGTCTACATCTAATCCCCTAGATGCTACATCTGTAGCTACTAATACATTTATCTTTCCATTCTTAAATTTCTCTATTATCCTAGTTCTCTTATTCTGTCTCTTTCCCCCATGAAGAGATTCTATATATACATCCTTCTGACGCAAACTATCACATAATTTATCTGCTCCCCATTTTGTAGAAGTAAATATTAATACTTTCTCTAAAGAATTTTTTTCTAATAATCCAAGCAAAACATCAAACTTATTTTGACCCTTTTGTAACCTAACAACATCTTGATCTACATTCTTTCCAGGACCCTGAGTTTCAATTTCAATTCTCACTGGGTTATGGAGTAGGGTATTTGCAATCTCCTCTGATTTTCTATTTAAAGTAGCTGAGAAGAAGAGAGATTGTCTATTTCTATTTAGCTTTTCCACAATGAACTTAATATCATGTATAAACCCCATATCTAACATTCTATCAACCTCGTCTAGAACTACATTGTTGATTGTCTGAAGATTAATAGCTCTTCTATTTGTTAAATCTTTCAATCTTCCTGGAGTTGCTATTATAAAGTTGGGATTACTTTTTAATATACTAATCTGTGTGTTCATACTATTACCTCCCATTATTAAAACACTTCTAATCTGCGTATCCTTGGCTAAAGATCTAAATTCATCCTGTATCTGCATAGCTAACTCCCTAGTAGGGACTACAATCAAAACCCTATTATTTCTATCTCTAACAACCTTATCTATTAGAGGGATTAAGAAGGCCGCTGTTTTACCAGAACCTGTAGTTGCTACACCCAGTATGTCTTTGCCCCTTAGAATCTCTGGTATGGCCTTGTACTGGATCTTAGTAGGGTTACTGTAACCCTTATTGTAAGCATTCCTCTTTAGAATTTTTGTTATTTGAAATTGAGAATATTCATAGTCATCTACGAACATATTGACAGGCTTAGTATCTACTGCCTTAGCAATTAGTTTATCTATGCTAATTGTATTTTTCTTAGCATTGTATCCTCTTCCTCTATTTCTAGAATGAGAGTATCTCCTATTGTTGTTATGGCGGTATCCGCCATTATTTCTGTGATATTGACTCACGGTTGTACTTATTTATTTTATTTTCAGTTTCTTATAGATAACCGAAAATAATATTTAAACCGTAAGGTACTTATCTCGT
>NPIE01004507.1_pt1 | contig 93471 bp, 99 predicted proteins | sample 8637661 | NCBI WGS metagenome assembly NPIE01 (sample SAMN07420842, study PRJNA396082) | bioreactor metagenome | isolation source: sample BA12 brine-fed electro-methanogenic bioreactor BA | place: Japan: Kochi | collected 2016-12-09
AACCCCACGTGGTTCATGGCTCCGGCGGTAGGACTCGAACCTACAACATCCTCGTTAACAGCGAGACGCTCTACCATTGAGCTACGCCGGAATATGTGGGTATAATAGCAATAAGATTAAGATTTTTCAATACCACTAATACCCCTTGAGCTTTTTTAACTCATCGTGTTGCCTTATCTTCTCTAATGACTTAGCCTCAATCTGTCTAATTCTCTCTCTGGTAACATTAAACTCTTCTCCCACTTCTTCTAAAGTGTGATTTACACCATCGTCTAGTCCAAACCTCATCGCCAATATTCTTTGCTCTCTGTAATTTAAATCTGCTAAAATCTCACCGAGTCTTTGTTTTAAAAGATTTCTAGCTGCTTCGGTAGAGGGGAGTATCGTCTTGTCATCTTTTACAAAATCAGACAATGTACTGCTATCAGCATCATCGCTTACTGGAGATTCTAGTGATGCAGTTTTTTGGAATATCTTGGTGATATAGTTTACTTTATTAACTGGCAAACCCATTTCACTAGCTATCTCGTCAACGGTTGGTTCTCTTCCTAAACCCTGCAACAACTCCCTTCTAACTTTACTATACTTAGAAATAGTTTCTACCATATGAACTGGTATACGAACTGTTCTAGCCTGATCAGCTAAAGCCCTGTTAATGGATTGTCTTATCCACCATGTTGCATAAGTAGAGAATTTGTAGCCTCTTCGCCAATCAAACTTCTCAACAGCTCGAAATAGCCCTAAATTACCCTCTTGTATAAGATCTAGGAGGGTAAGGTTATTAGATTTACCAATATACTTTTTAGCAATAGAAACAACTAACCTTAAATTAGCTTGTATAAGCTTGGCTTTTGCTAAAGGATCATCATCTTCAATTCTTTTTGCTAAATCTTTTTCTTCGTCAGCAGTCAAAAAACTAGTTCTGGATATTTCTTTAAGATAAATTTGTATTGGATCAACTTTGAGCTTAATGTCCTCTTTGTATTTTTTGCTTTTATCATCAGAGACTTCAAGAAAATCTCTTTTTTCTTTGATATCAATATCTAGAGCCATTAGCTCGTCACAAATCTCTTCTAACTTTTCAACATTCTTTTCAATATATGGGAAGTAATACAAGATTTCGGACATTGTAACGAAACCCCTAAGACGCCCCTTGTTAAAAAGAAGATCTATCTTGTCTTGGGGAAAAACATCTTTCTTGCTAATCTTAATATCTTCTACCTTTACTGGCTTCTTTTTTGAGACCGCCTTTTTTTTAGGAGCAACTTTTTTAGTTGTCTTTGTTATTTTTTGAGCCATATATTTATTAAGATTCTTTTTCTATATTATTAAGTTTTTGATAAATTGAAACAAAATCTTTCATCAAATTATCAACCAAAACTATATCTTTCTTACTCTCTGCCTCTCTAATCTTCTCATTAATATCTGCTAACTTGTTTTTAAGATGTATACCGTATAGAGCATCAACACATTTAAATAATTCTGTTTTACTATCGAAATCCTCCATGCTTGCCCTCATGGACAAAACATCAACCTGCTCTTTTATATCGTCTATACTGCTATCTTTTCCGTCTAAATAATCTATTACACTTAAACAATCTTCTGAAAAGATACTTTTATCTTTAATTTCTTTAATTAGCCCGGGTTCGCTAGATAAAATCATTAAAAATCTATCTTCTATCAAATGTTTTCGGCTCTTTTTGCCCTCAATTAAATTATTATTCTCTAAGGGCTTAGAATCTTCTACTTTTATCTTATTTATATCTGAAATAACAGATGATTCTTTTACATTTAATAATTGAGCTAACTTTTGAACCCAATGATCTTTTTCTATATTACTAGATATCTTGGCTATTTTAGGCAGTAAATATTCGGCAATTTTCTTTTTATTCTCTGGTAGGGAAGCATCCTTATTGCCAACCGCTTTTTGGAAATAGAAATCCATGACTGATACCGCCCCCGTAACCGCTTGCCCCCAACCTTCTTTATCCTTCGCCATATCGGCTGGATCAACTCCCTCGGGCATAATAACGACCTTAATATTGAAACCCATTGCTTGAGCCAAATCTATTCCTCTAGATGTAGCTGAAGATCCTGCGTCGTCCATATCAAATGCAGTAATCAAATTATCAGTGTATCTTTTAATTATACTCAATTGATAATTAGTTAGTGCAGTTCCAGAAGACGATACTGTATTTTCAAAACCAGCAAAATGGGACATTATTACATCGGTATAGCCCTCTACCAAAATACAAGCATCAGCTTCTCTTATACGGTTCTTGGCTTTATCTAGCCCATACAAAACCCTACTTTTATCGTATAGAACAGTGTTTGGAGTATTTAGATACTTGGCTTCTTTATCTCCCTCTAGTATTCGACCTCCAAACCCAATCGGTTGAGAATTAAAATCAAATATGGGAAACATTATTCTGCCCCGAAAACGATCATAAAACCTTCCCGTCTCTTCTTTTTTAATAGCCAAGCCAGCGGCCTCAACTTCAGAACCAGAATATCCTTTACCTGATAAGAAAGTTAAAAGTGTTGTCCAATCGTTAGGGGAATAACCAACTCTCCACTTTTTAATCTGACTATTGTCTATCCCTCTGTTATTAAGATAATTTACTACTTTTTTCCCATCAGTGCTATCTAGTTGTTTCTCAAAGAACTTTAACGCCCATTCGCATATTTCATAGGTCCTTTGCTTGGCACTTTTTAGCTTTGGATCTTCTTTTGTTAACTTTACTCCTGCCTTATTGGCTAAAATTCTTAGAGCGTCACCAAATTCAACGCCTTCAATTTTCATAATAAACTTAAAAATATCTCCGCCCTCACCACAAGAGCCAAAACAGTGCCAGATTTGACGAGAAGGATTTACAAAAAAGGAAGGTGTTTTTTCGCTATGAAAAGGACATCTGGCCCGATAATTAATCCCGGCCTTCTCCAATTTGACATACTCCTTAACAACGTCAACAATATCTAGACGACTTTTAATTTCATCTATTGGAGATTCTAGCATATTATAATACGATGTTCGTATATTATACTTATTTTAGTTATTTTTGCAACCCACCCTAAGGAATTAAGTCAAAGTATGCTTTCTCGTAACCGTCTACCATCTGCTCTATAGAAAACCTACTCTTAACCCAATCTCTGCAATCAGAACGCTTTATTTGATCTATTTTATGAACAGATTCTACTGCTTCAGAGATATTATTTACAATAAAACCCGTTTTGCCGTCTTTAATAACCTCTGGAACTGAACCTCGCTTATAAGCTATAACTGGTGTTCCGCAAGCCATTGCCTCGGTAAAAAACAAACCAAAAGGTTCCTCCCATTGAATAGGAGCTATTAAAGCTTTAGCTTTAGAATAAAAGTCTCCCATTTTTAAGTAGTCTATCATACCGACATATTCAATATTCTTAGATAGCTTGGGCTTAATTTTTTTCTTAAAATATTCTCCTGTATCGGGACCTCCAGCAATCTTAAGCTTAACCCCAGCTTTCTTGGCAATATCTATTGCTATATCAATTCCTTTTTCGGGAACAAATCGTCCCGCAGTTACAAAATAGTCTTCGGGCTTTTCTCGATATTTAAACTTATTAATATCGATGCCATTATAAACAGTGGCAGTATAATTCAAATTAGGTAACGGCTTTCTTTGAGCGTTAGATATCGAAATTAATTTTACTTGAGGTATCTCCTTAGTCTCGGCTAATTGTAGCTTGTTAAAACCAGCAATTTGATCGTGTATAGTGATTACTGTTGGGGTATTAGTAAACGGAGCCATAGGTAAGCACCTTCTAAATGGATGTATGTGAATAATATCAAACTTCTCTTTTTGATGCATCTGATAAATCATAGATATCATCTTTTGCTCGTAGAAATTAACCACTAATTCGTTAGACTTTAATAGAAAAGGTTCTAGTTTCTTGTCTTTCTTAATAGCTGTGGTTCCAAAAGAAACTAGCTTAGCGTGTTTAAGCTTAGACTCCTTAGGTCCAAAGTAAAAAACATCATGTCCTTTTTTAGCCAAACCCTCAGCAGTGTAGTAAGCAATCCATAATGGTGCATAAAACACATCTTGTGGAGGTAAGGTAGGCCACTCGTTAGTACAAAAGATAGCAACTTTTAATTTTTTCTTCATAAGCTTATTAATTTATTAAAATCCTCAACGCTATATTTTAAAACTTGCTTACAAAAAGACTTTCTCTTCTTTGTCTCTGATGGTTTTTCTTCTTCGATATCCATTAAAACTTCTCCCATTGCAAGATAAGAGACAATAACAGGAAAAGATAGCTTAAATTTTTGATAATCAACTTTCTTGATATAAGATTCCATTAATTTTCTTCTTCCAGAATCATTCTGCCAAAGATGCATCCATAAAAAAGCGATGTCGTAAGCATAATTATTAAAACATGCCCTCTCCCAATCAATAATCCAGAAATCATCTCCATCAGATAGTATGTTTTCTAATGTTAAGTCTCCATGAGACAAATAACAACAACTTTTCTGAAAGCCCTTTGCAGTATTTTTAGTCATAAGAACCAAGCTATCACAGAGGTCTTTGTTAATAATCTTCTTATTAACCAAACGATTAAAATTAGGATATTCAAAATAACTAATCCAGTCAAAATTCTTAAAATTAATTCTATTAGCTTCAACTTTAGAGATAGAAAAAACATAGTCTGCTAAAGAATCTGCGTTTTTTGAAACAATACTCGAAATACTCCGAGGAGATAATTGTGCCAATGACCCCGGCTTTACCTCTTCTCTTGTAAGCCACTCAAAATCTTTTTCAATTCCATAATTAAACATCTTTGGAGCGATATTCCCCATGCCTTGCTGACCAGCAAGGCAAAGAAACTTAATTTCGGCAATAAACTTATCTCGAGCGTCTAAATTACTATGAATGCGAGCATAAAAGAGAATCTCTTGACCGCAACTATCAATACAAAGGCTAAAATAGCGATGCTTTCGATCTCCTCTTTTTGCAATAAACTCTTTGGGACTAACTTTAGGCTTAAGATTTAACTCTTTTAATTTTTTATCAATTTTAGAATCAATATCAGGAATTATTTTTTTTGATAACATCATAATAGGCTTTTTCATAATTACCAACCATTACTTCTGTTGAAAACTTCTTTTGAACCCAATCCCTACAATCCTTTCTATCGATTTGGTCTATCTTCTTTACCGCCTTAACAGCATCGGCAATATCTTTTACGATAAAACCAGTCTTGCCATCTTTGATTACTTCGGGAACAGAACCCATATTGTAGGCTATTACTGGTGTTCCGCAAGCCATAGCTTCGGTCATATTTAATCCAAATGGTTCGTGCCACTCTATTGGATACAATAATGCTTTAGCGTTACCAAAGAACTCTGACTTTTCTTCAAAAGAATATTCGCCAATATATTTAATGTCTTTGCCAAGATGAGGTTTAATTTTGGAATCAAAATAATCTTTTTGTGTTGGATCTAATCTACCAGCTAAGACTAATTTAATCTTTGCTTTTTGGGCAATCTTAATTGCGTTTTCTATCCCTTTGTATTTATCAATCCTAGCACACCAGATAAAATGATCTTTTGGTTCAGGATTAAAATCAAAATCACTCATCCTGATACCATTATATATTGTATCTACAAAATTAATCTTGGCTCGAGATAGTTTTCGGTGCGAGTTAGATATTGCAATATAGTTATTATTCTTAAACTTACTAAGCATAGTAAGCCTAGAGTCGTCTTTTCTAGAAGAGTAGAGAGGGTTATGTATTGTATGAATTGATGGAGTCTTAACTAGGGGAGCAAAATATATCTCCCACAAATCTATATGTGTATGAATAATATCAAACTCAGAACTTCTCTCATATGCTTTAGATAAATTAAGCATGTTGTAAGTTTGATCATTCCAAGATACTCCATCTTCGATTAATGATTTTGGATGAGTTGCGCTTAACTTACAAGGAACTTTTGAATCGCCCGAAGCGAATAATGTAACATCATGACCTAACTTTTTTAAACCTTCACATAAGTGATAAACTATCCACTCTGTTCCGCCATATTTCTTAGGAGGAATAGGAAACCACATTGGAGCAACTAGTGCAATTTTTAATTTTTTCATTTTGTTAATTTTTTAATTATTAATTCGTAATCATCGACCATTTTTTGTGTGCTAAATTTATCTTCAACCACTTTACGACAATTTTGTCTATCAATTGAATCAATATTTTTAATTGCTTTGGCCATCTCGGATACATTTTTAACAATAAATCCTGTTTTTTTATTCTCTATAACTTCTTTTACTGCACCACTCGCATAAGCTATAACTGGTGTTCCGCAAGCCATTGCCTCAATCATTACCAACCCAAAAGGTTCCTCCCATTTAATAGGAAAAAGAAGCGCTTTAGCGTTTTTAAAAAGATCTAATCTTTCTTTGCCTTTCACTTCTCCGACATATTTGATTTGTTTTCCATCTACTAGTGGCATAATTTCTTTTGAGAAATATGGCTCTCTTTTCTTACCTCCAGCCATTATTAGCTTAGCACCGGCCTTCTTAACAGCCAGTATAGCATCTTTTGGGTTCTTGTGTCCTCCCATGGCCCCCATTGTTAAAAAATAATCTTTGGGACTAGCATTAAATTCAAATTCAGAAGTATCGGTTCCGTTATATACTGTAGCTAAATAATTAATTTTATCATAACCCTTTCTTTGATTGTTAGATATGGATATAATATTAGGATTCTTATACAAAGAAACAAAATCTTCCATTTCTTTAAATATTGGCAAGTGAACAATGCTCACAATTGGAGTTTTAATAAAACTAGCAATTGGTAAGAACAAATAACCACCTCGAGCATGATTTAAAACAATATCAAATTGGCCATCTTTCTTAATCATTTCATGCATTATTGTAGAAAGATAAGCTAACTCTAAGCGCAGTGGACGAGAGGCCTCAATCTTATCAGGATCTACCTTAATATCACTAATTGTTTTTTTAAAAATTGGAACAAATTTAGCAGGGCCAACATACTTGCCGGCACCATACAGAGTAACCCTATATCCTCTTTTGACTAAATCATTGATTGTTTGCTCAACTATTCTCTCTGTTCCTCCCTGCTTTTTGGCGGGAATACTAGTGAAAGGGGGAGCGATGACTGCAATTTTTTTATTCATTGTTTTTTATTCTTATTATTTTTAGCTCTAATAATACCATATTTCTCATAAGTTCTGGAATATTTTTCGGCAATTTTATTCCAAGTAAATTTCTGCTCTACTGTTTGCCTAGCTGCTTCACCCATTCTGTTACTCAATTTGTCGTCGCCTAGTAGCTTGTTACAGGCCTCGGCAATTTGAGTGCTGTTTCTTGGCTTAATTAAAAACCCATTAACACCATCTTTAACCGCCAATGGTATGCCCCCCTTTCTTGTAGCGATAACTGGTGTTTTGCAACTCATAGCTTCTAGTATAACAAGGCCGAGTGGTTCGTCCCAAACTGATGGGGCAACAAAAACATCGGCACGACAATAAAATTCGTGAAGCTCTTGCTTTTTATCTTCTCCCATATAGCCCAACAAGTGAACATTTTTTAAATCTCTTTTAACAATAATATCTTCAAATGTTTTTTTATCTGGACCATCACCAATTATATAAACATCTCCTTTGATATTTTTAGCTGCCTTAACGAGATAATATACTCCTTTTGGTTCGGTTAACTTACCTGAAAATAAAACAACTTTTTTACCATCTAAATTATATTTCTTATTAATCGTATTCATCTTGCGACCATTATTAGCCATGTCTAAGTGAGTTCCACCAGGCATAATTCTTGATTTCTCAGAAAACTCACTGCCAAAAACATTGGTCATCCAAGACTTAGTATCTCCACTAACTGGAAAAATCTTTTTGGCTCTCTTTAAAGCGTCTTGCGAGGGTGCGATATATACTTTATTTTTTTCAGCTGCTGCGATACAAGTACCATGAACAGTCACTATAAAATTAATTCCATAAAGTAATTTAATGTAATTTGCCACCCAAAGAAACATAGAAGCATGATGGACATGAATAATATTAGGACGAAAATCTTCAACCGCCCTAACGGTGCTAATCAAAAAAGCTCTAAAAACATCGGTAATCTCCCTAGAAGATAAATCTTTATACAGCCGACAATGGGGCCAATCGGGATGACCAGTAAATGCTACTGGAAAGGGCATGTCTAATGGATAAATTTTAAGCTCGGGTATTTTCTCTTGAGCCTCAGGACAAACCATTGCAACCTCTGTGTTTTTATCTTTGTTTGATTCTAGAGCTAATTCACGAGCATAGGTTCCTGATCCAGAACCCCATAGAGGAAAACATAATAAATGCAATACTTTCTTTTTCATTTTTTATTAATTAATTTGAAATACACTTCTTCATAATTGTCTATCATCATATTTTTACTAAATTTATTCTTTACTAAATCACGGCAATCAGCTCTATTTATTTTATTTATTCTACCAAATGCACTAACAGCTCCTTTAATATCTTTTACAATAAATCCAGTCTTGCCATCTTTAATTACTTCGGGAACAGAGCCCATACGATAAGCTATAACTGGTGTCCCGCAGGCCATAGCTTCGGTCATATTTAATCCAAATGGTTCGTGCCACTTAATAGGATTAATTAAAGCAATAGCATTCTTTAAAAACATAGATTTTGCATTGTAGCCACCAATTTCTCCGATATATGATATTTGGTTGCCATCAATTAGTGGCTTAACCTTTTTCTCATAAAATTCAACATCTGGTAGGTGGTTTTTATCTATCTTGGCAGCAATCTTTAATTTAACATTTAACCTCTTGGCTATCTCTATTGCATCTAGTATCCCTTTCTTTGGGGTTATTCTTCCTATCCAAGCGATATAGTCTTTGGGAGTATTGCTAAACTCGAAAGAATCTACATCTATTCCATTATATATTGTTTTTACAAAATTAAGATTGATTCCTTTAGGTCTCTGAAAATTGCTTATTGAAACAAGGGGACTGTCTTTAAACTCTTTAAGCATTTGATATTTCGCGTCCTTATCTTTAATAATTTCGGTAAAATCTCCATGATAAGTTGTAACAACTGGCGTATTAACAGTATTGGCAAAAGCAATACCGTAATAGTTAAAATGATTATGTATAATGTCAAACTTAGAGGCCTCTTTGAAACAACGGCTACAATGAAAAATGGAGGACATATCGTCACTCCAACTGCTTTTTATACCATACAAGGCTTTGGGAAAACAAAAACTAAGCTTTGCTCTTGTCTTAGAATCACCCGAAGCAAATAATGTAACACTATGACCTCTTTCTGTGAGGCCCTCGGTTAAATACGATGCTATTAGTTCTGTTCCTCCATACTTTTTAGGAGGAACCTCTATCCACGGAGGAACCAATTGTGCAATTTTTAGCTTTCTTTTCATGCAAGAAGATTATAGCATAATTAAGATTGTTTTCAATGAAAATTAACTTCTTTTTGCTATAACCTTGATCTGCCCATTGGGAATTGAGTGAATGATTTTACTATCATCCTCTATTATAGTTTTGCGAAGAGTAATTTCTTTAACAACGCCCTCTACTGATCCAATCTTAATCCAATCACCAATACTATACTGCTCTTCGATAATAATGAAAATGCCGGCGATAAAATCGGCTATTATCTCTCTTGATGCCATGCCAACGGCTAAGCCCAAAACACCAACACCTGCTAGTAGGGCAGTAACATTAATACCTAGCTCAGATAATATTAGAAGGATGCTAGCAATAGAGATTAGAAATTTTGTCGTCCCACCAAAAACAACAATTAGCGTCTCAGCTCTTTTTCTTTTAGACTTGTAAAGTTTTAACTCTTTACTAAGAGCTCTTTTGATTAAATACTGAATGGCCTTACTCAATAACAAAGACCCCAAAACAATTAAAGCTATTCTAATTAGCACTATTTCAAACATTTTTTACTATTTCGTTATATTTATCAATAATCTTTTTGGTTTTTTCACCAACCAAACCATCTCTTATCACTATATCATCTATCTTAACCACTGGCAAAACTTCTTTGTTAGTCGCAGTTAGAAAACACTCATCAGCAGAATTGATTTCTTCTAACAGAACCTCTCTTTCTTCTATTTCAAACATCTCTGAAGCAAGACGCAAAACAAAGCCACGAGTTACTCCCATTAAAACATTATCTTTTGGAGTAATTAATTTATTCCCTTTTATTAAAAAGAAACTACTAGTAGGGCTCTCTAAAACACAACCATTAAAGTAATAAAGAAAATCGAAATACCCATCTTTAATATCTTGCTTTAACCTTATTGGAAAAACATAATTAAGAGTTTTTATGGTTGGAAAAAATCTTTGATGTTCAATTAAACAAAGCCCAACACCATTAGCGTAATCCTCTTCGTTCTTTACTGGAACGTCGGCTAGGGTAATAAAAAAGTTGGGATTATCACCATTAAAATCCATACCAATAGCTCTACCACCGGTTAAAACAATCCTAACTAAAAACTCATCCCCAGAAGACAAACCAATTAATTTATCAATTATCTTAATAATCTCGTCTTTTTTAAGAGGAATTTTGATTCCTAAAAAACCAGCTGACAACTCTAAGCGATCTAGATGCTCTGTTAGCAGAAATGGTTTTTTGTTGTAAGTTTTAATAACTTCAAAAACTCCATAGCCACGCAATAGCCCAATATCATCAATTGGCAAAGATGCATTATTATTATCAACTATCTCTCCGTTTAAAAAACAATATTTATTCATTTTTGTTTAAGAACATTCCTTTATATATTAGAAACAAAACGAGAGCTGAGAGAAGCTTAGAAAAACCAACAAACAAGAACACCGCACCAAACCCGAATGTGAGAGCTAATACTCCTCCGAAGGCAGCCGCAAACCCATAAGCCAAACCGATACTAGTGCTTTGAATACTCCAAGAAAATGCTTCCCAACCCCTACTAATATGACGAGTAAATATTCCAAGCCAAGCTGGAACAATACAAGCCATGGCTACTCCTCGGAAGAACTCTAAAAGAAAGATGTGCCAAACTTGAGTAGCAAAGAAATATCCAAAAGGAACAAGAGCAACGGTTAGTGTCCCCATAATTAATAACTTAAAGTCATCTCTTTCTCCTTGAACCAAGTCAATAATATTCGCTAAAAATGGTTGAATTAATGATTTTGTTATCCAGAAAAGAGCGGTAGCAAAAGCCACTACTTCTATAGTTCCGCCATCAATCTGCTCAGTGATATATATTGCAAAGATTGGTGCGATTAAACCCCATCCTGAATACAGAAAGAAGTCAGCTGCTATTAACTTAATTGCAATATTGTTAAGCTTTTTCATTTAGATCGATTAGAAGGTCATCGATATTAATATCGTGAACTTTGGCTGCATCAGCTAGGCTCTCTGGCTCAGCCATAGGACAACAAGCACATTGCATACCATAGGCTAAAAATACATCTACTGTTTGAGGATACTCTCGTAAAACCTCGGCTATTTTCATCTCTTTATTAATTTTCATATTTTTTTATTTAAAAACAGGGTTTTGCCCTGTTTTTAATATACTACAACTGAATTAAAATTACAAACTTTAGTCTTGTCCAACGAGTTACATTGATTAAGGAGGTTAGTTTCAGGAGCTTAGCTCCTTAATCCGACCTCCTTAATGCTTCTCTAAAAAAAGAAAGACCAAATCATCTTTCCGTTAAGGGGCTTAGCGCCTTAATCTAGGCTACTTAATCTATACTTCGCTTAATTAAGGCGCTAGGCTCCTTAATCTAGGATCCAACACAAAATGAGCATGAAACTCATGCTCATTAATTGAAATAGGAAAAGCTGTTTTTAGGCTGACAAGTGATCGATCTTCTTAATCTTGTATTTCGCCTTAATGGGAGTTGAAACAGAAATCTCATCCCCAATCTTACTCCCTAAAAGGATCTTGCCAACGGGGGACTCTTTAGATATCTTACCCTCTTCTGGATTAGCCTCAAATGTTTCGACAATAGCAAAATCTTGCTCTTTACCATTAACATCAACTGTAACCACCGTTCCAACATCTACAATCCCTTTCTTGGGCTTTATTGGTTTTGCATGTTTTAAGATATGCTCTAACTCAATAATCCTAGATTCTATACGATCAAGGTCTTCTTGAAATTGAGCGTATTCAGGATTCATCTCTTCTGAATGAAATACCTCGGGAACATCTTCACGATCGCTCACCTTAAAATGCTTAACTCTTTTGAGATCTTGATATTCCTTTTCTAATTCTTTTATTGCTTCCTTGGTTAAATGAAATTTTTCAGTCATATTTTTAAGTAGTTAACCCTCCCTTTTTTATGGGGGAGGGTTGATAGTTATTTATCTTAAAATTATTATCCCTCCCTTTTAAAGAAAACCCCAGCAAATTTTGTTTTGCATAAAAAGCAATAAATTAAATTATGTTGGGCCTCTTTTTTCATAATATGTCATTCTATTCTTTTTTCAGATTTTGTCAATACTTAATTTTATGGTATACATATTTTGGGAGGGAGTACGAAGCTAGTCTTCGGAAGGACAGTGTGTCTAAATGAAGGAGATTGAGGGGTACCCTTGGTGATGTCCAACCTAAACAAGCTTGTTAAATCAATTTCGTTAGGATACATCTCCCTCTCATACAAAAGGAGAGCTTGATTAGTTCTCTTTTTGTTTATAATCTGCTAAGATAATAATAATATGAACAACTACCCAAAAGAAAGTGCTGGCAAAAAAGCTATATCTAATGTTCCTGTTTGCCACACTAAAGATAGCTTAGAAATTATTAAAGAGAGCATAGTAAAAAACTCTAAAGATATAGAGACATTTAACTATATCTATGTTTTAGATGATGAGAAAAAGTTAAAAGGAATATTCTCAATAAAAAAACTATTCTCTGGTAAAGATAATCTTCTCGCAGAAGAAATAATGGACAAGAATATTGTTTTTGCTCATCCATACACTGATCAAGAGAGAGTGGCAGTGTTAGCGATTAAGAATAACATAAAAGCTGTTCCGGTCATTAAAAAAGATGGAATATTTTTAGGAGTTGTGCCATCGGATACAATCCTAGACATACTACATCAAGAACACACCGAAGATATGTTGTTATCGGCTGGAATTTACAAAAAAGATAATTTTTCAGATGCCTCGGCAGGAGCTTTAGCAAAGATAAGGTTGCCATGGCTAATCGTTGGATTGTTTGGTGGAATAATAGCAGCACAAATTATTACTTACTTCGAATCTACTCTTAGTGAAAAGATTATTCTTGCATCTTTTATTCCTTTAATTTTATATATCTCAAATTCTGTAGCGATACAAACACAAACCCTATACATCCGCAATTTAGCAATGAGCACCTTCTCGCAAAAGAATTACTTTTTAAAAGAACTAAAAGTCTCTCTAATTATTGGATTGGTGTTATCTTCAATAATTTTCCTAGCATTTATCGCTACATCTCAAGGAGTATTAATTGCAACGATACTTAGCACCTCAATACTCATCACGATCACGATAGCAATATTTATGGCAACCACTATTACATGGACATTATTTAAAATAAAAATGGACCCTGCGCTTGGCTCGGGACCATTTGGAACAATAATAACAGATATCACTAGCCTGTTAATTTATTTCTTTGTTGCTTCAGTTTTTCTTAGCTATTATATATAAATTAGCGCCTCTTTTTGATGTAATCCTACCATCTTTAATAATACTAAACCCGCTTTCTTTTATTAACCTTTTAAAACTATAAGGAGAAAAACAATGAAAATAAAAATCTTTTACTCCTTGCCACTCAACCATTACATCACATAAGTCTAGTTTAGATACTCCCAAAAAACTTAAAAATGACTGCCAAATAATACTCTTTTTTCTCTTTGGTTTACTCCACAAATCCCAAACAGTAATTACTGCCAATCCGTCGGGCTTTAAAACTCTTCTAATTTCTGATAAAACACGTTGGCGCATATCTTCTGACGCAATATGGTGAAGTAGAGCAATACTATATACCTTGTCAAAGCTATTATCAGCAAAAGGAATACTGAGAGCGTCGGCAACCACAAAGTCGATATCGGGATACCTATTCTTGGCAAGAGCAATTAATCTTTCTGAATTATCCAACCCGACATAATCAGCTCTTGGAGATATTATTTCGCAAAATCTACCGTTGCCACAGCCAAGATCTAAAACCCTATCGCCATCGTTGATACTGTCAAATAAAAACGCCATTTCTTGCCAGGGCTTTTCCCGAGAGCTTGAAAAATTGCCCGCAATCAAGTTATACTTGATTTGCAAGTCATCAGCTATATCTTTTGCATAATCTTTATCCATGAATTTAGAAGAAAAAATAATAAATAAGTTAATTAAAACTAAGAACCCGAACCCTAAAATACTCGAAGGGATTATTAGAAGTTTCTTAAAAACTTCGAAAGAACCATTTCCTAAAAAAAGCGAACTACTAAAATCATATCACAAAATCAATAAGAAGGGAATATTAAACGAAAAACAAGACGAATTAATAAAAATACTGTTAACAACCAGACCTGTGAGATCTCTATCGGGTATAGTAAATGTTTCTGTTTTAACAAAACCATACCCTTGCCCCGGTCAATGTGTTTATTGTCCTAGTGAAGAGGGTATGCCCAAGAGTTACCTCAAAAGCGAACCAGCCGCTATGAGGGCTGCTATGAACAACTTTGACCCAACAAAGCAAGTTAAGGTTCGCTTAAGAGCTCTGGAGATGACTGGCCACCCAACTGATAAAATTGAAATAAGAATCATTGGTGGCACATGGTCCTCGTATAACAAAAAATACCAAACTAATTTTATTAAAAAATGTTTTGATGCTTGTAATCCCATCGACTCAAAAAACTTAATTGAATCTCAAAAGAAAAACGAGAAATCAAAGCATAGAATAGTGGGTCTGTCGGTTGAAACACGACCCGATTTTATTAATCAAAAAGAGGTAGAACGGTTAAGATGTTTGGGTGTAACATCAATAGAGCTTGGCGTTCAGGCAACAGATGACCAAATACTTAAAAAAGCAAAAAGGGGGCACAACATATCTGCCACAATTAAAGCAACGAAGTTACTTAAAGATGCTGGATTTAAGATATGTTACCAAATGATGCCTAACTTGCCCGGATCAAGTATCCAAAGAGATAGACAAATGTTCGAAGAACTTTTTACTAGCCCAGACTTCCAACCAGATTACTTAAAGATATATCCTACATCTACTATTAAAGGAACTGAGCTATATAATATGTTTTTAAGAAAAGAATATATTCCATACACAGAAGAAGAATTAAAAACACTATTAAAAGATATTAAAAAATCGATACCGTATTATGTAAGAATACAAAGATTAATTAGAGACATACCATCTCAAGAAATAGAAGTTGGAAGCAAGATATCCAATCTAAGAGACATTATACACAAAGAAGCTATTAAAGAAGGTTGGTCTTGCAAGTGTATAAGGTGTCGAGAGATTAAAGGATTATACAACTCAAGCGCAAATCTAAAACTATTTAAGCAAGAGTATCTCGCCTCAGAAGGGAAGGAGTTTTTCTTAAGTATAGAAGATACTACTAGAAAAAATGTTTATAGCTTACTAAGATTAAGGTTCACATCTAGAAATACTGCCATTATTAGAGAAGTCCACACTTATGGACTTCAAACAAGCATTAGCAAAAAAGCAAAATCCCCTCAGCACAAGGGATTAGGCAAAAAATTAATCAAAGAAGCAGAAGCAATTAGTAAGGAAAATGGGTTTAAGGAAATATGGGTAATATCTGCTGTTGGAACAAGGCCATATTACAGAAAGCTTGGCTACAGGGTGAAAAAAACATATATGGTTAAAAAACTTTCTTAAGAATATATATTGGCAGACTAATGGCCAGCGCCATGAGACCAAAAAACAAACCCATAGTAATCACATCAATAGCATAACCAACACCATTCTCTATTATTTCGAAATAACCTAACTTGAATAACAGAAACATAAAAGCCAAAACAACCAACAAAGAAATTGCTGAATTCTTAAAATCTTGTTTAGATGGAGCCAAAGATATTAAAACAGATATTAACAAATAAACAAAAATCCAAAAAGTCCACTCCCGCCAATTATCAATAGAAAAAACCAAAAAATCATTAACTAGATCTAAAATATTATCAAAAGAACTGAAAAGCTTTATTCCTAAAAAGCCAGCACTACACCAAAGAAAAGCGATGCCACCAACTATAGGTGCAAAGCTAATAACAACATCGCCAACAAAAGGAATCTTTGGCTGACGATGTTTGACATAAGATCCCTTTTGAGAAAAAAGGCTAATCTCTTCAATCTTAGCCCCTACTAATACACAACCTACTGCATGAGAAAATTCGTGAACTATTACTCCCGGGAAAAGCCATAGTTGATAATTTCTACCAGCAAATATTTTAAACCAAATAAATTCCAAAACAAAGCTTAATACCAGCAAAAGTATTAAAACTACAAAAAAGTTTATAACAACATTATCAAACATTTCTTGATACTCGAATTAATCCACCACAAGGAATAATCTCAATTCCTTTATTCTCTAGTATATCTAAAAACAAATTGACGCCTATTGAATCTGATGATATGTGCCCCGCAATAACTACATTAACATTAGCTTTCTCGGCTTCTTCGCGATGTTTTTCTGATATGTGCATACCAATAATTGTTCCGGCTCCAACAGAAGCTAGTTTCTCATAAATATCAGGAGAACCCTCGGTACCACCAGTCATCTCGGTAATAACAATGTTGCCCGCTCTATTGTCGGGGCTACCAACAAAAATCTTAGGGCCAGATCCATTTTTCTCAGCTATTCGATATTCAGGAACAGACATTAAAGATTTGATTACATCATCAACAATAAAAGGTTTATCTTCTTTAAGCTTATCATCAACAAACTTAGCTGCCAGATTATCGCATGGAGCATGAACACACATTAAGGGAATGTTTAAATGCCTAGCCATATCAACTACTCTCTCATGATTAGCCGAGGATAAGCTACGAGAAACTTCACTTATTCTTTTTTTAAGCAATTTTTCTGCAATATTGATTGGAACTCCATACAAATTCAAAACATCTATTTGTAATTGCATAACATCATCTAGACCCGCCAAAGCAGTTCCTCTTGGATGATGTGATATTATCAAATCAATATCTCCTAATTCTTTTGCTAAAAGAATTTCTTCTCCATCAATGTCTATCCCAACTAAAACCTTTTTAATCTCTTTATCGACATTCCCGAATAAAACCCTACTATCAGAAAATGGATTAGATAGTCTCTCGGTATCAAAAAGATCTTTATCTTCCATTTTATCATACTTTGCCTTTAATCTTTGAAGAATTTGATTAATATATTCTTTACTTCTAAAGTCTGTTCGAATACCTTCTTCAATTGCTAAGTTGTATATTTCTTTTATTTTCATATTCTTTATAGTTAGTTGATTTCCTTAATTTCGCCTTTTTTCTCCTTATGAACTTTTTAATAGATTTTGGTAGTTTTTTCTTCATAATATTTTTGCTATTTCTTCGCGAACAACTTGCCGATCATCCCAAGCAATTTTCTTACCATCAGCCACACAAATCCATGGCTCACAGCCCTTGCCAGTAATGATCACACAATCGCCAGATTTAGCAATGCTAATTGATTTATTAATAGCTTCTCGCCGATCTTCTATTTTAATAGGATCTTTAACATCTTTTGCCACTTGATCAATGATATCTATTGGATCCTCATCATAAGGATCTTCGTTAGTTATAATTATACTGTCGCAATTATCACTAGCAATCTTGCCAAGTACTGGCCTTTTCCATTTATCTCGCCCTCCTCCACAAGCACCCAAAACACATATCATCTTGTTTGGCTTAAAATCCTTTCTAATTGTCTGATATACTTTTTCTAACGCATTTGGAGTAAAGGCATAGTCAACAAAAACTCTAAAAGGGGAGTCGATCACTTCCTCCATTCTTCCCTCTACACCGCTAACCACAGATAGCGATTTACTAATATCTTTTAGATTTAAACCTAGCGACAAACCCACAGATATAGCCATTAATGCGTTATAAACATTAAATCCGCCGGGGATGCTAATTTTAAAATCAACCCCATCTACCTTAAACATAGATCCCGCAACATCTGTTTTAATGTCTAGCGCTCTAATATCTCCAGAGTCAACACCATAATTATACTTCTTTTTAGCAGGAAAACTAGAAAAGAAATCAAAATGATCATCGTCACTATTTAAAATATGAATATTACTATTGCTCTTAAATAGCTCGCCCTTAGCATTCTTGTAATTTTTAAAACCACCATGAGATTCAATATGTTCAGGAGATAAGTTAGTTATTGCAACAATATCAAAATCAATGCAAAGATGACGAAACTGTTTAATACCTTCAGATGTCACCTCAATAATAATATATTCGCAACCACTATTAACCGCATTCCTAATTGTTTTTTGTATTGTAAATCTCCCGGGCATAGTCATTTTAAGTAGATTTGGCTCAATCTTACCATCAATATCAAACTTAATCGAAGACATTACGGCAACCTTAAAACCCTGACCCCTCAAAACCGCAGATATCATCTCCACAGTAGTTGTTTTGCCGTTAGTTCCAGTTACTCCAATAACCTTAATTTTCTTAGCAGGAAAGCGATAGATCAAAGCTCCTAAGAAAGGGAGTATTCTATGATAACCACTTAAAACAAACTTCGGTGTAATTTTTCTTAATATTTTAATCATTTTTTCCTAATATTTTTAAAGCCGACTCTATCTTTTCTTCTGCGCTAATCTCTTTGTCGATAGACGAAACAACATCTTTTGCCTCGGACTTTTTAAAGCCAAGCTTTGTTAAAGCCATCAGCACCTCCTCGTCCACTAAAGACATCTTCTTAGACTGTTCCTTGATCTTTCTAGATAACTCAAATATAATCGCCTGAGCTTTTTTGTTTCCTAACTTAAAAAGCTCTCCCATAGCCATTGGCTCATTACTCTCAATAGATTGTTTCAAATTAGAGATAGCTGATGCTTCTAGGGCAGCCTTTGGACCAACTCCCGATATTTTCATTAAAAAATCGAAAAGCTCTGATTCTTCCGCTAAGAAAAAACCATATATCTCCCAAGGGTCTTTTTTGCTGTTGGTATAGCAAAAAACATTCAACTTAACTCCAACTTTTAATCTACTATCAGAGAGCCTTTTAGAGGCCAAAAAAACCCGATAGCCAACACCAGAGACATCTAAGACAATAGACTTTTCTTCTTTTTTAATAACTCTACCAGATAAGTATGATATCATAAGATAATAATAGCATTTTGAGTTTTAATTTTCAATTAAAAGAGCTGTATTTCTAATCCAGTAATGAGTATAAAATAAAGATTGTATTGGAAAGCGGGGGGCATTTCGTGCTCATGTTGCGTTGGATAAGACTAGGGCTTGCATTCTCCCTTTTTGCATATTATAATACTTATACTATGCAAAAAAGACGTTTTTTGCTTAATACAACTATAAAACTTTGACTTTTATACAATTATTTGCTAATCTGACAACAGTTAAATATTACATATATGCCAATAAAAAATGCAGCTAAAAAAGCTTTAAGACAAAACAAAACCCAAAAAGAGAGAAATCTCGTTCGCAAGAAGGCTATGAAGAAGTCTATTAAAGAGATAAACGATCTAACTCTAAAAGGTAAAAGCGCTAAAGATCTACTCCCCAATGCCTACAAGGCAATAGATAAGGCAGCCAAAAGAGGAATCATTAAGAAAAATGCCGCTTCTAGAAAGAAGTCTCAGATAGCAAAAACCGCGAAATAAAGAAAAAACGATCTAACTCTAAAAGGTAAAAGCGCTAAAGATCTACTCCCTAACGCCTACAAAGCAATAGATAAGGCAGCCAAAAGAGGAATCATTAAGAAAAATGCCGCTTCTAGAAAGAAGTCTCAGATAGCAAAAACCGCGAAATAAGCGGTTTTTACAATTTGAAAATGAATAAGTCTAGCGCAATACTGGGATCAATCTTCCCAGTTTTAATATAATAATCATTGAGGGATAGTGTTGAATAGTAGTTAACTAGCTCGTCAAAACTAAAACTCTTAGATTGAACACTGGTCTTGCTAAAAACATAAGGGTTAATTCCAATGTTTCTTAGTCCAAACTTTTGAGCATCTTTTACTGCAACTAAATTGCGAAATTGAAAAAACATCATTGAAAAAAGATAAGGTATAGCGTCTCCCTTTTCAATATGAGAATAAATTAACTTTAGAGATGTTTTCCGATTCTTAGAAGCTATGGCATCTATTGTTTGAAATATATTATTCTCTATGTCTGCTCTTGCCAATAGCTCAACATCCTCTGCTAAAATCATCTCTCCATTTTTATAACTAATTAATTTGTTTATCTCACTAGATATTCGCCAAAGATTATTATTAAAATAATCTATTATTTTTCTAATAGCTAAGCTATTAATCTGGCCACCTCTTTTGGAAACCTCTGTATTAATCCAATCAACTAATTCGGCACCATTTAATAAATCAAAACAATGTTCCTCGTCGGCTATCTTTTTATACTTTGCAAGAATACTATCTTCTACAATAATTAAAGTTGTATTGCCCACTAAAGATATAATTTCCTTAGTAGACTTGATATTCTTAAGTAGTCCTTTAGTAACAATGGTTTTCTTATTCTCAAATAAAGATCTCTGTTTAAGCGAGTCGACCAAGAGGGGATATACATCTTTTTGCTCTTCAAAATCAAAAACAAACTCTTGCCCGTTAACCAAGCTCTTAACTTTATCTTTTTTTCTATAAGAGTCTTTGCCGTGTATTAAAATTATCATTTTTGACAAACTGGGCAAAATCTTAGTGATCGATTACCCATTTTCCTTATTTGTATAATGCCTCCATCTTTTCTAAAACACTTTTGCCCTTCGCGACCATATACTTTATGCTCTTTCTGAAAAGAACCCTTAGTCCCATCAACTCTGCGATAGTCACTCATACTATCTCCTTTTAATTCAATTGCTTTTAGCAATACCTTTCTAGTAGCATTATATACCGCTACTGCGTCAGCGTCTTTAGCAACAACATACGGGTTTGTTTTAGCCCACCAAAGAATCTCGTCGGAATAAATATTACCGATTCCTGATATTATTGATTGATCCATAAGCACTCTTTTAATTATGCCTTTTCTTTTAGATAAAATATCAACAAAATCATTTTTACTAACACTCAGAGCATCTGGGGCTATAGATTCGGCTAATTTCTGAGACAAGTCTTTGGTTTTCCAAACCTCTACCTTGGCAAACTTTCTAGGATCCACCACTGTCACCATATGTTTATTATCCAAAACAAAAACAAAACGAATAAAAGAATTAATTCTCTCGGATAGAAATTTATCCTTAGTAGTCCAGGCGTCTCCATTCTGAGACCAAACACCATACAAAACATGACCTGATATCTTTTGATGAACTAAAATACTAACTCCACCAGATAAATCAAAAATGATGTTTTTCCCAACCCTTCTTAAGCAAAGAATCTCCTTTTTGAAAAAGGAGATGTTTTCTAAATTAGAAACCCTTTGAGGAACATCAGTCCAAAAGTCAATTATCTTTCGGGCAACAACTAAATCCGAAAGAGAATTAACAGTATTTTCGACCTCGGGAAGCTCAGGCATAATATTATTTCTTATCCTTCATAACTGCCTCGATCTTTTCTATTATCTCGCTAGGAGTAAAGTGGGCCTTAATAAGAAAGTCTGTTGCTCCAAGTTTAATTCCTCTGTCAACATCGTCTCTTTGTCCTAAGTTAGAAAGTATAATTACAGGGATATCGCTCAATTCTTCGTCTTCTTTAATCTTTGCCAAAACTTCAAATCCATCAATTCCGGGCAAGATAAGGTCCAAAAGAACAATATCGGGCTTATTTTCTTTAACCTTTACTACACCATCTTCGCCATCTACTGCACCAACAACATCGTAACCCTCCCTGGCAAGCTTTTGAGTAATTAACTCTCTTAAGAACTTATCATCTTCAACTACTAATATTTTTAAAGCCATATTTTTGTAAAATTGAGAAGATTATAATTTGCTTCGCAATTTTAATTTATTTGTTTTAATATTTTTTCTAATACTTCTTTTGGATCAAAATCGGTTTTAACCAACCAATCCTTAGCTCCTAATTTTTGCGCTAGGTCAATTTCGACAGGCTGACCCGAATTCGAAACTATAATAATTGGTATCTTAATTCCATCTTTTTGCAACTCTTCCATTACTTCAAACCCTCCCATCTTGGGCATAACAATATCTAATAAGATAATGTCGGGATTTTCTTTTTTAATGATACTTAAGCCATCTACTCCATCGTATGCAACAGAAACAATAAAGCCGTTTTCTTCTAGTTTGTTTCTTAAAACATCAGCTAATATTTCGTCATCATCTATAATCAATATTTTCTTTGACATAATCTATTCTACAACTTTTTCTTAAATTCTTCAAACTCTTGCTCGTTAACAATAGGTAGAGTGAAATAAAAAGTGCTTCCTTTGTTCTCTTCTGATTTAAACCAAATCTCTCCACCATGGGACTCAACTATGTTTTTACATATAAATAAACCTAGCCCAGACCCCTCTACCTCCATTCTTACCACATTAGCAGCCCTAAAAAACTTAGTAAAAAGACGAGCTTGTTGATCTTTAGGGATACCAACTCCCGAATCCTTCACCGAAACTTCTATTTTATTATCTTTTACCTTATGCTTAACCGAAAAAGTTATTTCTCCACCTTTAGGGGTATATTTTAAAGCATTTTCTAATAAATTTTGAGCTACTAAAGTAATTTTTTCTACATCGGCTGCAACGGTGAGATTTTTCTTCTTGACAATATCTAGCTTAAGTTTAATCTCTCTTCTTTCAGATTCCATCTTATAAGATTCAGCTAATGGTTCAATTATTTTTGATATATCAACCATTTCTGGCTTATGAACATATCTGCCTTCTTCTATCCTAGAAACATTTAATAAATCATTAACTAAGTGTATCATTCTTTCGTTAGATTCGTATGTTTTCTCTAACATCTCTTTTTGGTCTTTGCTAATTTTTCCCAAGTCGCCATCAACTAACATTCTTATAGTCCACTTAATACCTGACAGGGGAGTTCTTAATTGATGAGCCGCTATTGAGACGAATTCGCTTTTCATTGCTTCTATCATTTTCTCTCTTGTAATATCGTGCAGAGAAACCAAAGTTCCAATGCTTGTCTTGTCGGCAATAATTGGAACAGCCGAGACTTCTAATGTCTGACCATCTCCAGTCTTAACTTCTTCTCTGTGAGCTGCTTTAACCTTGGCAGATGATTTCTTATCCTTCTGAAATGCCTCATTTTTAAGTAAGACTTGAACTATTGCTTTAACAAGATCACTACCGTTAAGATCTTTTAGATATTTACCAACTAACTTCTCGAGATTAGTTCTTAGAAACTTCTCAGCTTTAGGATTGCCCATATCAAGACAATCGTTTTTGTCAAAAACCAATAATCCGTCAGTAAAGTTTGCAATAATGGAAGCTGTTTTCTCTTTTTCTTCCTCAGCATTCTTCCATGCCTCATCGGTCTCTTCTAATATATTCATTAGAGCTAGCCGAGACTCTGCAACCTCTTTGTTTTTAGACTCCAATTCTTTTGTTTTTTCAGAAACAACACTATCAATCCTCTCTTTAAAGTTCTTACTATCGGTGATATCTACTATTGTTAAAAAGTATCCAAAAATCTTGCCCTTCTTATCTTTTCGAACAAAAGTAGAAACAGAAACAGGGAACTGCTCACCATCTTTCTTGGTAAAAGTAAGCTCAACTTCATTTTTGTCATCCCTACTAGACAATATCTTTTTTTTAAAAAGATTTATTTCCTTCTTCTCTAAAAAGAAATCTTCAATACTAGATCCAATAATCTCCATTTCTTCATATCCAGAGAGTTTAATAAAAAAAGGGTTAGCTTCTAATATTATATGCAAAGGGTTAACAACTAAAAAAGAAATTGGAATAAAATTACTTAAATCATCAAAATACTGCTGAACCCCAGATAGATTCTCTTTAATGTTTGCCAATTCTTCAGTTTTGATTTTTGATTTATTCATCGCTATTATTTTAACATTTTTAAAAATATTATTCCAGAGATCTAAAAAAGTCTTTGATTTTCTTTTTTAATTCTTTTTAATAAGGCGCTAAACTCCATTTCTTCAAAAAAACTTTCAATATTATTATAACCAGACCACAAAGAATCTTTTAAGTCGAACTTTAAAGAAACATCGTCTTTTATTTTAATAAGCTCGCGACTCAAAAAGGCACTATCTCTACCTTTAATTAATTTATCTTTAACTTTCAAACTGTTAATATTCTTATAAATATTATCTATATTCTTAAATTGGAGAATCAGAGATGTTGCAGTCTTGGGTCCTATCCCTTGAACACCAGGTATATTATCCGACACATCTCCTTTGAGAGCATTTAATTCTACTAGTTGTTGGGGTATTAGACCAATATAATCTTCTTTAAATTTGAGAGTATCGTAAAGAATAGAATCTTTAATCCCAGCTCTTAGAAGATAAACACTTGTTTTATTATCAATCAACTGGAGCAAATCTCTATCTCCTGTAAGAATAATGGATTTCCATCCTTTCTTAGATTTTATCTGTTTAGCAATGGTTCCGACAATATCATCGGCTTCAAACCCTTTTTTCTCAAAGATTGGAACCTTTAGATTTCTTAATCCTCTTTTTACTTCGTTAAACTGAATAATCAAATCGCTAGGAGTAGATGGTCTTGTAGCCTTATACCCACTAAACTTTTTGTGCCTAAATGTTGGATCGGGCAAATCAAACGAAGCCACTAAAGCGTTGGGTGCCAATTCATCAGTAACACGCATAAGAATAGAGAAGAATCCATAAATAGCATTAACTAAAGTGCCATCTTTTCTTTTTAGTCCAGGTATCGCATGATATGCACGGTGGACTATTGAGTTAGAGTCGATTATTAAACAAATTTTATCTTGCATAAATACATTCAAAATGTTATACTACGATTATCTTGGAAAGCCGGGGTGTCGTATAGTGGTAGTACGCTTGCTTTGGGAGCATGTAGTCCCAGTTCGATTCTGGGCACCCCGAATTTAAAGCGGGATTAGTTGATCGGCTCAACATCACCCTTCCAAGGTGAAGAAACGGGTTCGACTCCCGTATCCCGCTCAGACTAAAAACCCTCATCAGAGGGTTTTCTTATTGTCTTTTAATTTCTTTTTCAAGTCTTCTATTTCTTTTTTCAACTCTATCATTCTCAATTCTCTTCCAGTAGTAAGCTTATGAAACCTTTCCAATTCTTCAACATTCTTCTCTAAATCTGCGGTTCGTTCTTGAATTTTTCCTTCTAGAGAGTCATTAAGCTTAGCTAAGTCTTTCGTTCTTTGTGCTACTTTTTCTTCTAATATATCGTTGGATTGCTCTAGCTGTATCTGATAGTCTTTGATATTTTCCATCATTTGATTAAAAGAGTCTCCTAGATGTTTAATTTCCGATGGACCACCTGGATCTATGCTAGTGTTAAGGTCGCCCTCTCCAACAGCAATATATCCTTGAGATATTTTTTTAATTGGAGTAATGATGAGGTAGTCAAGGATAAGGTATATGAAAACCAGCATTAATATTAACAACATAGCACTAGTGCCTAATATGATTGTAGTCCACATTTTAGTATCTTCTTGAATACCAGCAATAGATGTTCCAATAATTACAACATTGTTATCATATCCAGGATATATTATCGTCTTAATGTCTTCGCCTCCATAAGCCATATCTCTTGAAATAGTTCTTCTAAACATTAAAGCTTCTTGTATTGAATTATCAATATTGGATAAGAGGAATTGAACATCGGCTCGATTATTTAAAACAACTTCTCCATCCGAATCAATGATTGCAACAAACCTCATATCTGCAGAATTAGTTAATTCATTAACAAAACTGCGACCAACACGATCTACAAAATCTTCTTCAATTGCTGTAAAAGGGGAGAGCACCACTTCGTTAATAACTTGGGCAATAGATATTTTTTCCTGAACTATAACATCTATGGTTTTTGCCTCTTGTCGCTTAATAGAAAAGAAACAAATAGAAATGCTGAGAACTAAAATCAAAACGAAAATGGCTTCAATGATATATGACAAAGATATTTTTTGAATCATAAATTTATTTAATAATTTTAAAAATTTTATTATCTTGCATATTCAATAACCCGACTTTCTCGTATAACATTAACTTTTATCTCGCCGGGATATTTTAATTCGTTATGAATTCTCGAAGCAATTTCTTTGGCTAAGCCTCTTGCCTGAAGATCATCTATTTCGTTTGGTTTTACAAAAATCCTAATCTCTCTACCGGCTGCTATAGCATATGATTTTTCTACCCCTCTAAAAGAATTCGCGATATCTTCTAGCTCGGATAATCTCTTAAGGTAACTATCTAGATCTCCTTTTCTGGCCCCGGGTCTTGCGCCTGATATAGCATCGGCTGTTTGAACTAATATTGCTTCAATGCTCTCATAGGGATGCTCTTCGTGATGTGACTTTACTGCACTAATGACTTCTTTTTCTATACCAAACTTCTCTAAAACTTTTGCTCCTATTTCAGTATGAGAACCTTCTATCTGGTGATCTAGAGCTTTACCAATATCGTGTAGCAATCCTGCTTTCTTAGCTATTGCAACGTTTGCTCCTATTTCAGATGCTAGTGCTGCTGCTAAGAAGCTTGCTTCAACTGAATGCAAAAGAATGTTTTGTCCATAACTTGTTCTAAATCTAAGTCTTCCAATTAACTGAACTAATTTAGGATCTAATCCTACAACTCCCGTCTCATAAACTGCAAGCTCTCCCGCCTCTTTAATCTGTTTTGCTATTTCCTCTTCGGCCCATTTAACAGTGTCCTCTATTCTGGCTGGCTGTATTCTTCCATCTTTTATTAACTTTTCTAGAGCTATCTTAGCAGTATGTCTTCTAACTGGATCAAATCCAGATATTACCGCAACTTCAGGAGTATCGTCAACAATAATCTCAACCCCGGTAAGCCTCTCTAATGTCCTAATGTTCCGACCTTCCTTACCAATTATTCTACCCTTAACATCGTCGCTAGGCAAGGCAACCGAAGTAGTAGTCAACTCTTGAGCTTGATCTATAGAACATTTCTGAATAACCATAGATAATATCTCTCGAGCTTTGGTTTCGTAACTTTCCCATCCTTCTTTTTCAATCTTTCTTATCTTCTCTAAGATCTCATCGGCATTTTCTTTTTTAACTATCTCTAATATCTGGCTTTTAGCGTCTTCTCTGCTGAGGCCCGCTACCGACTCTAACTTCTTATCAGCTTCTTCTTTAAGGGATCCTATCCTTTCCTTAATAACTCTCAGCTGGTCAACTTTCTTTTTAAAGTCTTCTTCTTTAGATTCGTAATCAATGAACTTTTGATCTAGTGTGTTTTCTCTTTTTAGGAGAATACTCTCTCTCTTTAATATCTCGTGGCTTCTTTCATCGTTTTCTTTTTTAATACCCTGAGCTATCTCGGCTGCCTCTGCCTCTGCCCTTTTAATGATACTTGAAGCTTCTTCCTCTGCCTTTTCAATTTTCTTTAGCGTTTTGGATTCTACTGTTTTGTAGTTTCTAGTTGCAATAGATTGCCTAGTATAATAACCCAGTATACAACCAATAACCAACAAACCGAAACCGACTCCGAAAAACATAAGGTCTGTCATATTTTTTTGTCAAAGCTTAGCAATTAGATACATTCGCATCAATCATAGAAAAACTGCCCGTTATTCTAATAGGGGAATAATTATCGTATAAATGAATAGTTTTAATTATGATCATTTCTTCCAAATAAAGCTCCTGCACCAAAATACTAAGATTCAATTGTTTAATTAATAACTGATACTATTTTACCAATTAAAAGGAAAAAAGGCAAGGATCAGTCTTATCCAACGCAACACTAGCATGAAATTTATGATTATATTCCATAATTAAGGAGCCTGGCTCCTTAATCTAACCTCCTTAATTCATACTTCGCTTAATTAAGGGGCTTAGCGCCTTAATCTAGGCTCCTTAATACTTCTCTGAAAAAAGAGGGATCAACACTCCTCTTTCCGTTAAGGAGTCTGGCTCCTTAATCTAACCTCGTTAATTTATACTTCGCTTAATTAAGGCGCCTGGCGCCTTAATCTGGGATCCTTAATTATAGAGAAACAGCCCCTCTTGATTGAGGGGCTGTTTAATCATCTGATCTTTAAAAGCCTGCTACCTTGTTAAATAACCCATTTACAATACTCCCAAAAAACATTCTCACTTTTCCAAAAGGAGTTGTTTCTTGCCAGTCAGGGAGAGGGAGCTGAACACTAACAGGTTTTGTTACAGAACAAGAATATGTGCCGTCACTTACTGAGAACACAATGTTCTTAGAGCCAGCTTCAATAAATGTGGTCGTTGGATTCTCTAATAAAGAAACTGATGGATTGGCACTAGGAAAAGCCCAATTATACCCAATAACTCCCGAATAAATACCTGCACTAATTGGCTCAAATGATATTATCTCATCTACTTCTATTTTCTCGGGAGTATTACTGATACCGCCAACATAAGGGTAACAATGATTTTTTGCGGTAAATAAAACTGTTACTGGTGTAGACCATGAACCCTCTCTTTGAGGAGAAACAGATTTATCAATATTTCTACCACGAATACTTATAGTATAGTTTGTTCCCCAATTAATTTGAGAATAATTATCACAACATTTATTAGAACATGCAGGGTCAAGATCTGTATAATTCCATGTAATGTTTTCAATAGAACTCTTCTCTCCAGTTAAGGTAAGGGCTGAGCCAAACTTAATTTCATATTCATAAGTATAGTTGGGATCTATGCTATCAGCACTATTCTTCCATGTTATACTGTGAGGCATCCTAGATTGATTACAGTAACTGCTATCTGCCGTTGCGGGAACACTAGGATTACTAATTACAGGGGTTGGTATAAAAGGAAATGTTGTTTCTACTTTATAATCAGGGCTAGATCCACTAAAGCTTATCCATCCAATAACTGTGCCTCCACCCCAAGCGTAATTTTGAAATTTACCATTATCATCTACAAATACTCCATAATCAGGGCTAGATCCACTAAAGCTTATCCATCCATCCCAACCTCCTGTGTTTGCACTTAAAGATCCACTACAACCCGAGGTGAAAACAGAGCAAGCCCTTGCCCAGCCACCAAGCTCTTTTGTGCTTAAATCAACTTTTGCCGAATACGATCCACTAGGAAATGGTCCTGATGGGTCAAAATGAATCCAGCCAATATTACTAGACCAAGCATAACCAGTAAGATTCCCATCTTCTTCAATGTTAACTCCATAACTTACTGTGCCTGTGTGATTAGTATTATTAAAACTTATCCAACCGATAGTATCAGACCAAGCATAGCCAGTAACATTATGAGCTGTTGATGCGCTAACGCTACCACCAACAAAAAATAAGGAGAGAGCTAAAAACGAAAACAATATTTTTTTCATATTTTATTTAATTAGTTTCTTCTTCGCTAACTTGCAAACAATCGACATTTATAAGATTGATTTCTTTATCTCCTACAAAAATAGGGAAGTAACCACAATTCTCATTTTCTGCTTGGCGAACTACTTCCATTATAGCATATTCATATCCTTGGGCTCTAAAATAATCTACAACCTTTAGAGAAACATCCCAAGCCACATAACTACAAACCAAAATCGCGAATGCCCAAATCAATATTTTTTTAGCTACTTCTTTATTGAATTTCATATTATTTTTTTATTATAACTAATTTTAGCAAGCAATACTAAAAAGTCAACCTTTCGAATAAATACTTTGAATTAAACCCAGCCCGATAAATGTAAATATTAAACTACTGCCACCATAGCTAACCAGAGGTAGGGGGATTCCAACAATAGGCAAAATGCCCTGGTTCATCCCTATATTCACAAATGTTTGAGAAATAATAACAATTAAAAAACCAGAACAAGCGATTCTTGAAAAGTTATCTGTAGTATTAAATATTATTCTTAAGATGCGCCAAATTAATATAAAAAATAGAATAAACAAGACAGAAACTCCCGCAAAACCCATTTCTTCAGCGATTGATGCAAAGATAAAATCTGTTTTAGCCTCGGGTAAAAATCCATATCTAGTCTGAGATCCCTCGCCAATACCTGTGCCCCAAAGACCGCCACTACCAATTGCAATTTTAGCTTGTTCTAGATTCCAGCCAGCACCTTGGACATCGGCAGTAGGTTCCAAAAAACCAATAATTCTTGATTTTTGATAATCTTTTAATAAAAAACTCCAGCCACCTAAAAACAATAAAGACCCAATTAGGGTAAGTATAACAAAGTGCTTAATTTTAATCCCTGATAAAATCAAAACCCCAACCCACAAAAATACAAGAATAATTGCTGACCCTAAGTCCGGCTGAAAGAAAGTAATAATTGACGGTATCGCAATATATATTCCTGAAAATATTATATGGCGAATCTTATACATCTCTATATGGCGAGACGAAAAATATTTCGCTAAGAGAATAATCAAAACTATTTTAATAAACTCAACGGGATCAAAAGAAAAAGGACCTATCAAATACCACCTCCTTACATCCCTTACTGCTGGAGCAAAAACAAAAAGTCCTAATAATAATATTATGCCAATGGAATATAGGGCAAGAATTAAAGCCGAGCTCTCTTTAAGAACTCTCCAATCAAAAAAGCTTATAGCTACCATTAAAATTATTCCTAGACAAAGAAAGAATATTTGCTTTTGAGCTACCACTAAATTAGATTCGTTAAATCCATAAATAGATAATATTCCAATTAAAGATAATACCGAAGCAACCAAAACAATAACCCAATCCAATCTTTTAATGTGATCTAAAACTTTTTCCATAGTTCTAATTCGCTTAATTCTTTTATTCCTAATCTTTTAGCTTTATTAAGTTTTGTTCCAGGATTACTGCCAACGATAATAAAATCTAACTCTTTGCTAACGCTCTCTAAAACTTTGCCTCCCAAAGATACTATTTTCTCCTTAATCTCCTCTCGGCTACGAGAAAGAGTCCCAGTAATAACAAATTTCTGTCCGCTTAATTTACCTGATTTTTTCGTCGCAAAAATAACAACACCAGAATCCTTTAATCTTTCTAACAACCTAATATTCTTCTCGTCTCTAAACCAATCATATATATTATGTGCAGTAACCTCACCAATATCTTTTATGCTCAATAAATCCTCATAAGACATATTCTTAATACCATCTATACCTTTACTAGCCAACAAAGACGCTGTTTCCTCTCCAACATTTTCAATACCTAGTGCAAAGATAAACTTGGCAATCTCTATCTTCTTACCATTCTCAATTGAATTAATGGCGTTAGACGCCATCTTGTCTTTAAAGCCCTCTAGCTCCAAAAAATCTTCTTTTTTTAAGAAGAAAACGTCTGCTGGGTTATCAATCTTACCAATATCTACTAATTTCTCAACTACTTTCTCGCCCAATCCAACAAGGTTAAATCCTTTTCTGGAAATAAAATGAGCTATCCTTCTTTTTTTTCTTTCTGAACAGTTGAAATTAGGACAACGCAATATCAAAGAACCCTTTTTTTCTTTTAAAACACTAGTTTTACAAACAGGACAAATTAAAGGCATCCTAATCTTTTTCTCTGAACCACTTCTTAATTCCGGCATTACTTCTATAACATCGGGGATAACATCTCCAGCTCTTCCAACTATTACAGTATCGCCAATCATAAGATGCATATTATTTATCTCGTCATAATTATGTAGCGTTGCCCTAGAGACAACCACTCCTGCGATATTAACTGGCTTTAAAATAGCAACTGGAGTTAAAACCCCAGTTCGACCAACTTGAACATCAATTCCTTTGACTATTGTCGTTGCTTGCTTTAATTCAAACTTATAAGCTACTGCTCCACGAGGTGCTTTACCGGCTACTCCTGCCCTTTCAAACAGTTCGTTATCATTAATCATAACAATCACACCATCTATCTCGTAGGGGATAGAGTCTCTTTTCTCCTTAATCTCATTATAAAAAGAGAAAACATCTGTTATTGTTTTGCAAACTCTACTAGCGGGGTCAGTTTTAAATCCCAGCGCCTTTAATAGTTCATGTTTTTGAGAATGATACTTTATTCCATCGATAACAATGTCGTAAGCAAAAGAGTCTAACTTTCTAGATGCAGCTACTTTGGGATCTAATTGCCTTATTGATCCTGCAGCAACATTTCTTGGATTAGCGAAAACCCCATCTTTATTAAGATCTTTGAAGTTTTTTTTAGACATAAAAACTTCACCCCGAACAGTTAATTGACCACTATAGATATTGTTAATAATGCTGTGTATTTCTTTAGGGACATCTTTCAAGACAAGACTAATATCTCTTAGCTTTAAAGGAATTGAATCAATTGTCTTAATGTTTTGAGTAACATCCTCTCCCACCAAGCCATCGCCCCTTGTAGCGCCAACCGATAACACCCCTTTATTGTAAATAGCTTCAAATGCCAAGCCGTCTATTTTTTGTTCGCAATAAAATTCAAAAGAATTAATACCTAGAACCTTTTTTAATCTCTCTAACCAATCCAAAACATCGTCCTGAGAAAAAGCATCACTAAGTGAAAGCATTGGCCTCTCTCTTTTAAACTTCTTAAAACCTTTTAGTGGCTTACCCCCTACTTTTTGAGTAGGGGAATCAGGTGTAATATATTCTGGAAAATTTATCTCTAAATCAAACAATTCTTTTTTAAGAGAATCTAGTGCTGACTCTGAAATTTCTTGTTTATCTAAAACATGATATAGATATCGGTGATGATTTATTAGATTCTTAAGATTTTCTATTCTTTTTTTGGCTTGTTCTTTTTGCATATTTAGTTACCAACTTCTAATGATCGGCGAGTGTCTTTAAATGTACCGGTTGATACGATACAATAAAAAGATCTATTGCAATTACCATCCGCAGAAGGCAAAATATCAACATCGTATTTAAATTCACCATCTTCATAAGAAATGCTATGATCCGCGACCGTTCCATCGGCTACTTCTTGATACAAATAATATAGAGCTCGCTCAACGCCAGCATCAGCCATATAAAAAGCCATTACCGAGTTTTCTGATCCTTGAGTCATCTTAATTTGTTTCAGTATTATTGTCGACATACCCAAAACAATACTAAGCACTATTGCCATTATGACTACACTAAAATACATTGCTGATCCTTTGTTGTTTATCATATCTTTGTATTTAATCTTCTTTGAGATATTGTTGTTTGAAATCTTATCGTAGAGCCACTTCGAGATTCTGCCGTTATGAGTATAGCTACCTTTGTTTGGTTACTCACAGAAGAATCCCAAGAACTTTCTGCATTACTAAAAGATAATTGATTAATTGTAACGGCTTCCGATGTTAATGGAAGAAAACCAGTATCGGGAGAAATACGAACCTCTATATTATTATTGTCAATTCTAAAACTCTGACACTTATCGTCTGAATTCAAAAAAGTAATTGTACTACCACTAAGACTGTAATTAACGCCCGTGCCGACACAAATTCCATTGATGTCCTTCTTTGCCATCCTAATAGACCTAGTCATATATTCCAAAGCATAACTCACTTCGTCAATCATTTTTTGATTATCAATCATGTTTCTTTGAAGTTTTACCGTTGATATTAGAGCACCCATAAGGCCAGAGATCACTACCATAAAAACACCGAAAGAAATAATTAACTCTATTAATGTAAATCCTTTTTTCATAAAATTTATCTCCAATTATAAAGATGATTTTTAACTGTTAAGCTATTGTCCCACCAATAAACAGTAGACTCTACTTCTATGTAGGTCCCGTTGTCCGTTATTGAAATGCCTCTTTTGAATATGGATTCTTCTCCGTCGTTTTGATAGCTATAAAAAAAATCTTCGTCTGATTTAAGGTACTGCAATTCATCAATATTGGCATAATATTCTGAACCCCCAAATATAGTCATTTGATCATACTCTACTTCACAATAAGAACAATTCGTGTCAATTCCTGTCAACCAATCTTCATGATTTAGTAAATTATCATCTCTAATATTTCTCACAATTTCTACGCCCTCGCCAGCTAGATAAGCTGCTTGTAGGCGAAGAACCCCATCATTGCTTGCCGATATTGTAGTATGCAATAGTGCTGAAACGCCAGAAATACCAACTGTCAAAATAAACATTGCCATTAAAAGCTCTAAAAATGTCATCCCTTTTTGTAGCTTGTTTTTCATTGTATTTCTACGCGACCATATTTATTAATATTTATAGTCCTTGTATTCGCACTATTATCTTTTAGGGCTATTGTAATTGTAATCTCGCTATTTGGTGAAGTTGGCTCGCCACCGATAAGGTTAATACCTCCAATAAAAGTTTTAGGATGAGGCGGATAAAATATTATATTTTTATTGTCATTACTATTACTATTTAAAAACAATATCTCACTTTTTTCTAGCTTAACTAACTCTAAATCAATAGATCTAATATTTGCTGATGAATCTATAAAATAAACTTCTCTTGTATATGTATCATTTGTGTCATTATCAACTACAAAATTAATACCATAAGCTATGACCTCACCCTCTTGAACATTAGGATTTTCTTCCAAAGCCATTGTCATACTGATAGCATTTTTAATATCCTGCGCGACTGATTGAACCTCACGATCTAAGTCAAAAGCGCCACCCAAAGAGTTAAAATTAAGTAAAGTAGCGCTTGTTATGATAATAATCAAAGAAGCGGTTACTAGCATTTCTATTAAAGTAAATCCTTTAGAATATTGCATTGATGTTTATTAAATCAAGATACCAATTTAAAATTTCACTCCCATAAAAAAATGCTAAAATCGTTCCACTAATTAAAAATGGAGCAAATGGCAATTCGCTTTTTAGTTTCTTCTTCTTCAGTAATATTGCCAAAACTCCAACAACAGATCCAATAACGAAAGATAAAAAAAGTGCAACGAATATATTGGGGAAACCTAAGAACAAACCCATAAACAAAGCTAATTTTACGTCTCCAAAACCAATCCACTCACCCTTTGAAACAAAATATATTATAGCAAAAAACAACGATGCCCCTATTGCTGAGAAAACAAAAGGTATGATTTGTTCTATTGGCATAACTATAATGTGCCAAATTAATGTTAACAATATTACCAATAATATTGCATTGTCTGGTATAAGATAGTGTTTGAGATCATAGACAAAGATTAAAATCATTAAAGCAAATATCGGCAATAAAAAGACTAAGCTGGATAGATTGGATATAGAGAGAAAAACAATAACAAATAGTATAGCTGTTAAAAGCTCTACTAGGGGATATTGTAGCGATATTCTAGATTGACAATAACGACACTTACCCCTTAATAAAACAAAACTTACAATTGGAATTAAGTCTCTTGCTTTAATTTCTTTTTTACACTTGGGGCAAAAAGATCTACCACCAATAAAACTTTTGCCGATTTCTAAGCGGTATATTACACAATTAAGAAAAGACCCGACAATTGCACCAAACAGAAAGATAAATATTAAAATAGTGTAATCGTAACTCATAGCATAATTATACTCTAAAAAAGAAAAATACTCAATAACAAAAAACCCCGCTTTGGGGGCGGGGAGTTTTCTAGGGATGGTTACAATCCTGCACAAGTATAAGTTGTGGCACTACAGGCACCGGTAGCCATTCCAGCTTTTCCTTCTGATGTTACACAATAAAAGTTACCAGCCGTAGATAGTTCGATAGAGACACAATATTTTGTATTATTAGTTACACAACTAATAGCTGCTGTTGCCTTTTTCTGACTATTTATATCATCTCTTAGCGCTTGCAATCCTTCAATTGTATTTAAAGTCCCGGCATTACAAACATTTGCATAACTATAATTGTATCTATTAAAAATGATTTCTGCTACTGGTCTAACTTGACCCATTGCCGAAATTATTCTTGAATCTCTAGCCCTCTCTTGTGCTCCACTAAAGTTAACAACCACGGCAGAAGCAAGAATACCAATAACCGCCACTACTACTAACAATTCGATTAATGTAAAACCTTTTTGTTTCATTTTTTTGTTTTATTAAAAAATAAGCGACCTTTAATTAAACTGCGCTAAGTTGGTAAATTGGAGTCAATACCGACATTACCACAAACCCTACCAATCCTCCAACTAAAGCAATCATTGCTGGCTCCATCATTTTTACCATGGTATCCAGCGACCTGTCAACATCTCCTTGATAAAATGATACTACGTTCTTTAGTGAACTGTCAATATTACCAGTCTTTTCTCCAACAACTATCATCTGAATAAACAAGACAGGGAAGTGATCGGGATACTTAATTAGCGTTTCGCTTATCATCTCTCCACGCCTTACACTATCTCTTGCCTCATACATAATCTCTTTATAAGAATTGCTACCCAATACTCCAGCAGTAACTTCTAGGGCCTGAACAATTGGAAGACCTCCAGCCACTAGAGTAGATATGTTTTCAGCTATACGAACAAGATTAATCTTTTTAACAAAATCTCCAACAACTGGTAATTTCAAAACAACAATGTCTATTAATTTTTCTCCATCGGGGGTTTTACTAAAAGAGCGGAACAAAAATGCGAAAGTAGGCAATAATAATGCGGGGACCCACCACCACTGCTTAAAAATATCTCCCGAGTTGAGAATTAATCGTGTGCTCCAAGGTAAATCCATATCAGCAAAAACATCTTTAAGACCTGGTAAAACGAAAACTACTAACAGTATCAATATTCCAACTAAAACTACCATAATAAATGCTGGATATATCATAGATGATATAATCTTACTATTAAAGTTATGCTCCTGCTCTAGGTGATCGGCTAAGTATTCAAGAGTCTCTGATAAACGACCAGAAGCCTCACCAGACTTTACCATACCGATATAAAATGGATTAAATGTCTTGGGAAATGCAGATAACGCCTGAGATAAAGACTCTCCTCCTTCAACCTTTACTGCTAACCCCTCAATTTGATCTTTAAATTTCTTTTTATTCGTCTGTTTAGAAATAGATCTTAGGGATTCAACAATAGGAACTCCAGATTGAAACATAATTGCTAACTGTCTAGAAAAGAGAACCATATCTTTACCGGATATAAACTGAAGAACAGTAATCTCGGCAGAATAAACACTATCCTTCTTTTCTTCTAAGAAAGTAACATAGATTTTGTTCTTTTTTAAAACACCAATAGCATCCTCTCTCGAAGAGGCTTCTACAACTCCCGATTGCATTTGTCCGCTTTCTAGTCTTCCTTGATAATCAAATTTCATTTTACTAATTAATTAACAAAATCTTGTAATTCGCTAGGTCGTCTTGAATAAACTAGAGCGTCGTCTATTGATATCTCTCCTCTCTGAATTAAGTCGGCCAAAGATTTATTTAAACTTATCATACCCTTTTCTGCAGAAGTTTCAATAACAAAATCTAATTCGTGAACTCTATTCTCTCTTATAATATTTGCAGTTGCTGGGGTAGAAACCATAATTTCACAAGCAGGAATAATTCCACCACCTTTTCTTGGTATTAATCTTTGAGAAACGATACCAAGTAAAGCTGAAGCTAATTGGGTTCGTATTTGGCTTTGTTGTTCTCCGGGAAAAGTATCTATTATTCTATGAATAGTTTCGCTGGCCGAATTAGTGTGCAGTGTAGAAAAAACTAAATGACCTGTCTCAGCAGAAGTAATAACCGTAGAAATTGTTTCGGGGTCTCTCATTTCTCCCACCATAATAATATCAGGGTCTTGTCTAAATATAGATTTTAAGGCTCTTGTAAAAGAATCTGTATCGTGATAAACCTCTCGCTGATCAATAATTGATTTATCATCTTGAAAAATATATTCTACTGGATCTTCAATTGTAATAATCCTTTTAAATTGAGTTTTATTAATCTGATCAATCATCGCTGCTAGGGTAGTTGACTTACCATGAGAGGATGGGCCAGTAACAAGAATAAGGCCCTGATTGTGATTGGTAAGGTCTGCTAATTTACTAGGTAAATTAAGTTCTTCTAATGTCTTTATTTTTGTAGAAACCAATCTCAAAGAACAAGAAACACTTCCCATTTGCATAAAAACATTAACCCTAAACCTATGGTCTAAAAAGCTATATGAAAAATCTATCTCTTTGTTTTTTGCAAATTCTTCTTTTTGTTTTTCTGTCATTAGAGCCATTACAATGCCTTTTGCGTCTTCAGGGTCCAATACTCCAATTCCAGAAGCTGTCTGCAGTTTACCCGCAAGCCTTATTGTCGGTGGGTGCCCCACAGAAACATGCAAGTCAGAGGCGTTACTATATATCGCCAAAGCAAGTAAATCTTTTAATTTTTGTTCGTGATTTTCCATATTTTTACATTTCTTCACCAGCTCTTAGAACTTCTTCGACCGATGTTTTTCCTCTTAATGCTTTTATTAACCCATCTTGCCTAATCGTTATCATGCCTTGTCTACGAGCCTCGGCAACTAAAAGATCTTCGCTTAGGTTAGGGTCAATTGCCAGCTTTGACAACTCTTCAGTCATCTCTAAAACTTCATAGAGTCCAATTCGTCCTTTGTATCCTCTCCAATTACACTTTTTGCAACCAACCGCATCATACAACTCACCAAAAGAAAAATCTAATTCTGATTTTAAATCTTGAGGGATGTTTGCTAATTCTTTTTCAAAAATATTAATAATATCTTGGCTAATGTTTTCTTTTTTCTTTTTACAGTGAGGACAAAGGGCACCAACCAGTCTTTGAGCAATTGTGGCTGTAAGAGCTGAAGGTATTAGAAAAGGGGGGATACCCATATCTATAAGTCTGGGAATAACACCAATAGCATTATTAGTATGTAGTGTAGACAAAACAATATGACCAGTTAATGCCGCGTGCATTACTAAATTGCCCGTTTCTTCGTCTCGAGCCTCACCAACCATAATAATATCGGGGTCTTGTCTTAAAATGCTCCTAAGACCCTCTGCAAAGCCATAGCCAATATCGGGACGAATCTGAGAATGGTTAACTCCTTTCATAAAATACTCTATTGGATCTTCTAGCGTTACAATATTAACGCCTTCTTTGTTTAGTATATCTAATAGAGTGTATAGAGTTGTGGTTTTACCCGATCCAGTAGGACCAGTAGAAAGAATTAACCCATATGGCTTTTGAGTTGCCTCTTTAACTAATTTCAAGTTTCTTCCATCAAACCCCAAATCTTCTAGCGTTGCTGCTTGTTCTCCGGGAACTAAAACTCTCATCACAACCTTTTCACCCAATGATGTTGGAAATGTAGAAACACGAAAGTCTATTTCCTTGTTATGCACCGTTGTAGAAAATCTACCATCTTGAGGAACCCTAGTCTCGTCTATTTTAAGATTAGATAATATTTTAATTCGGGCAACAATTGATGGGTGAGTCTTAGTTGGTAAAAATATTGATGCATGAAGATTTCCATCGATTCTATACCTTACTCGCGACTTATCTCTCATCGGCTCTATATGAATATCAGATGCTTCCCCATCTACAGCATATTTAAGTATTACTGCTACCATCTTAATTACTGGAGCATCTTCTGATAAAGGCCTTGAGTCGGCTGGCGCAGCTACTTTAGACTTCTTTTCTTCGTTCATTTCACCCTCTAGACTTTCAAGCGCTTTAGAAAATTCCTGCTTAAGAGTGCCATACTGCTTAATAATTTCGTAGAAATTAGTAAGACTAATTAAATATATTTTATAAGAAAATCTATTTTGTCTTGCCAAAAAGTCTAAAACCTCTTGAGCTTTAAGATCTTCAGGGAAAACCATACCCACATCTAAAGTGTTACCTTCTATTTTCAAAGGAACCATCTTGTAATACTTAGCTGACTCTTCAGGAATAAACTCTAACGCTTTTAGCAAAACTTCTTCTGTTTCTATAGATTTAAAAGGAAAGCCTGTAATCTCGCCTTTTAATTCAAACAAAGATTTTTCGGGAAAAATCTTTTTACGTAAAATCGCTTCTTCTTCTGTTTCGGCCGACGAGCTTATCTCTTCTTCAAGTTTTCGTGCATCTTCTTGGCTTAAAACAGAAGCTTCTATTAATGTTTGTAAAAGCTTTGACATATTAATTTATAGTTGTGTCTTCTGGTAACTCGGGAAGATCCATATCATCGAAACTTTCTTCAGCTTCAAGCTCTTCAATTATTGGATCTTCTAAAATTACAGGCTCTTCTTCGAGATCTTCCTCAATTGTGGAATCTTCTCTCGGCGCAACATCTCTTGAGAAGGGATCATCTTTGCCTGTAATACCATCGAAATCTGGAATTAATTCAAATGTTCTTAATTCATTGATATTATAAAGCTCGCTAGCTCTTTCGAGTTTGGCTTTTATCTCCCCAAAATTCTTTTTAGATTCTAAATAGTGAGGCATTACTGTAAAATCAAAAGAAATTCCAACGAAGTTAAACAAAAGAAAAAAGATCACCAAGAAAACGCCAATATAAACTAGGATCTCTTGTTTTTCTTGTTCTTTAATAAATTTGTTCATATTAATAGGAATATGTTTTAATTATTGCCAAGCCCTCAAAACGAACTGACCCTGACTCTTCGTCTTCTTTTCTATTTATGGTCGCTTCTTCAATTAAAAATGCCTTGGCAGATGCTTCGACTTCATCAAAGAACCTTTTGACCTCAATATAACTCAAGCCATCAACCTGAATTCCAAATGTAGTTTCTTGTAATTTTGGATGATTACCAAAAGGAATGGTTTCAAATGCTCCAATGTCATACAGTATAACTCCTGAGTTACGAGCAATCGCCTCAACATACCTAATAATTGATGGCACTGATGGATTGTCGGGAATAGCAGTTTCTACTTTTGTTAAAGATGAAGCATAATCTTCCAGCTCTTCTTCTGACTTTTTAATTCCCTCAAAGTAATCATTTTGTTGGTCTAATCTCTCTTGCTCAGCCCTAAGATTTTCTTTTGCTACCAAAAAATCCTTGTAAACTATAGGAATTAAAAACACAATAACTAATATTGATAAAAAATAAAATATGATTGATTTTTTAATATTGTTCATTTGCTTCTTCGTTTATTTCTTCGCCAAAATTAATTGTAATAGAAAAATTTATCGTTCTATTTATATTTCTTACAAAGCTATCAATGGTTGCCGAAGTAATATCATCGTTATTATTGAGTATATCTATTTGTTGTCCAAATACTGTAGCGTCTTTTGCTGTTCCTTCAATACTAATAGTTTCTTTAGTTGCGCTCAATATAACACTGTCGAGGTAAACTTCGGGATGAATCAAGTCCTCTAAAACAGCTAAAATTTCCTTAGATGTTTTCTTTTGATCTAAAACTAAAACAAAATCGTTTACCTTCGCTAGAGTCTTATCCATCCTGGCTTCTAATTCCATCATTTCTCTTGTTTTTTGGGCTTCCATTGCCCCTTGGATCTCCACTATTTGTTGATTTTCTATTCTCCATGTAAGAATGTAGAATATAGTGGATATAATTAGAAGAACCACTAAAAGAACTAATCCAAAGTAAAAGACGGCTGTTCCTAGAACATCTTTTTCTTCTTTTTTGGGAATAATATTTATTGCCATTTTATTATTTTATTTCTCAAATTCACGAATAGCAAGGCCTATAGCAACAGCATATCTAGAATTCATCTCATTAATAATCTTGCTTAATGTTGAATTATAATTAATTTCAGAGAATGGATTGGCTAATTCGGTTGCTATTTTGGTATTCTTGGTAAAAAAGTCACAAATTCCAGGCATTAAAGCAAAACCACCAGTAATAATTATCTTCTCTATTCCCTTACCATGAGCTCTAAAAAAACTATCAGATACTTGACGAGCTTCCGATGTAAGAACACTCACTTTAGAAGACAAAGCATCGTTTAGTTTCTTTTCAGAAAAGCCAATTTCCATAATCAACCTTTCTGCTTCATTATACTCCATACCAAGATTTGTTGCAAGATGTTTAATTAAACTTACTACAGAAAAATTAGTATTATATGTTGATTTAATCAATCCATTTTCTACCACTGCTATTGTTGTGTTCTGGAATCCAATATTTACTAAAAGAATTGGTTTATTAATATCAGGTTCTTGAACTGCAGACCTTGCTAAACTAAAAACTTCTGCCTCAACGGCTAACAAGTTAATTCCTGCTGTTTGAGCAATTTCTTGATATTGATCAATTGTTTTGTTGGGCACTGCAACTAACAATATTTTAGGGCCTTTACCGGAAGAAGCCTCCTCAATAATTGACCAATCAAGAGCAACCTCACTTAAGGGTAAGGGGATATGCTGTTTGGCCTCAAACTGAACTACCGTCTTAACTTCTTCTTTGGACATTGGTGGAGCAGTAAAAACAGTAAAAAAACTCATAAAGCTAGGGATAGATAGCGTAGCATCTTTAGTTTTCATTCCTGTTTTTTTGATAATATCTTTAATGGTGCCTCCGACTTCGGCGCTAGAAGAAAAAACAGAATCGATGCTACTACCACTAGCAACATCCTCTTTTTTAATTGGCATTATCTTCTCCCCATAATTAATTAAATTAATTTTGCTTTTATCAAAAGAAACTTCGACGAGCTTAATCGAAGAAGAGCCAATGTCAACACCTAAGGCATTTTTGTTTTTATTAAAAAATGGAATATTAAACATTGTTAACTAATTGTTGATTCTATTATACAAGTTTTGAAAATAATTACAACAAATAGTCTTATCCAACGCAACGATAGCATGAAATACCCCCCGCTTTCCAATACAAAATTCCGTTAAGGCGCTAAGCGCCTTAATCTAAGCTCCTTAATACAACCTTCGTTTCGTGCTCATCGCTGGATTAGAAAATACTCAAATATTGAAAATTAAAATTTAAAGAGTATATTGTAATATGTAATATGTAAAAGAGGTTCTAGAAACCCAAGCCCCACCAGGTCTGGGTTTTTATTTATTCAAAAGGTCGAATTGAAAAACAAAAAAATAAAATGCTAAACGAATATCGTTGCGAGTGTGGCAAATTGTTATTTCGGGGAGTTCTTTCTTTTTCGGTTATAGAAATTAAGTGCAAGAGATGCAACAAAGTTCATCTCTTTTACGACAACAAAATTGTAAACGACTTCTTTTCTTTAATTCCAGAGTTAAGAAGATAGCTTAATGAGAAGAAACTTCCTAACATCTTATCTGCTAGATATTCTTTTTCCTAGGTTTTGCATTAAGTGTGGTAGAGAAGGGCTATATATATGTAGCGACTGCGATATATTTACTTCGGAGGCGCCACCGGTGTGCCCCTCGTGTGGTATGCCAAGTATTTTTGGCAAAACTCACCAATCTTGCTATGTAAACAAAAAACTAGATGGTCTTACAAGTATCTGGGATTATGATAGTGCAATCAGAGACGCTCTTCGTAGTATAAAATACAAAGGGCTGTTCCATATTACCGAAGAATTAATTGAAAGACTAATCTCGGTTATGACCAAAAACCCCGAACAATTTACAAAATTCATTTCGCTTTTAGAGGACAAAGATGTTATTATAACATTTGTTCCGATACACGAATACAAGAAAAAACAAAGAGGGTTTGATCAAGCAGAAATACTAGCAAACCACATTGCTATTTTGGGCAACAAAAAGCCAATTAGATTACTAGAAAGAATAAGGCAAACACAATCCCAATTTGGCCTAGACAAAAAAGAAAGGATAAATAATATTAAGGATGCTTTTTCTTTTGTTGGAGAGAGTAATATTAAAAAAGTAATTATCGTAGATGATATTTGGACGAGTGGAGCAACTATGCAAGAATGCTGTCGCGTTTTAAAAGAGGCTGATATAAAAGAAGTTTGGGGCTTTACACTAGCCAGAGCATAAATGTTTATTACTAAAACCCACAACCTCTACCCCGACAAACCTTTCTTTCATGGCAATTTAAATAAAAAACTATAACTATTGAGGCTCAAAAAAGTAGACATTTGATAACAACAAATCTTGCAATAAAATACAATTGCAAACTATTTGCTGCACCCAGGCCAACATCTATCGGCACCAACAATCTTATAAACTCTGGATTAGCTACTCCGATAACCAATTACGGATCTCGAGTTAAGACGCTAAGCGCCTTAATCTGCTATATACTTCGCTTAATTAAGAATCCTAATTAAGGATCCTGGCTCCTTAATCTGACCTCCTTAAAATCTAGACCTATTAACAGTCAACTATGTTCCATAGCTTGAACAAAGATTGCTATTTAACTCCTCTTTGTGCTAGATTAGACTCATAGCTCCCGTAGTTTAACGGATAAAATGAGGGATTGCGGATCCCTTGATATAGGTTCGATTCCTATCGGGAGCACTAAGAAAATGAACCTCAAAACTCCAGTAGAAAATATTCAATACATTGGCACGGTTTATCAAAAGAGACTGGCTAAATTGAAAATCCATACCGTAGAAGACCTACTAACTCATCTTCCCACTAAGTATGAGGATTTTTCTGTTGTGGCTAATCTTTGTAGCGCAGAAAAAGGACAAAATACAACAATTAGGGCAAAAGTGATTAAAATTGAGAATAAAAGAATATTTAAAAAGAAAATGGTTTTAACCGAAGCCGTAGTCCAAGATGGAGAAGCTAAGGCCAAGGTTATTTGGTTTAACCAACCATATTTACTTAATTCGGTTAAAGAAGATGAAGAGTTCTTCTTCTCTGGCAAAATTGATATTCGCAATAAGTGGCTCACACTAACCAACCCTGTCGTAGAAAAAGCTTTTAGTAAAAGCGCTGGCACCCATACTGGAAGAATGATTCCAATATATCCCGAAACTAGAGGGGTAACTTCTAAATGGATTCGCTTTGTAATTAAAAACCTATTAGAAAGAATAGAAAATCCACCAGAAATATTACCCGAAGAGATAATAAAAGAACAAAAACTTTTAACTAAAGCTGAAGCATTAAAAAAAATACACTTTCCAGATAATATTGATGATACTAAAGAAGCCCGAAGAAGAATTGCATTTGAACAAATATATTTAATACAAACAACTCTACTAGAAGAGAAGATAAGAATATCAAGAGAAAACGCAGTCTCTATTCCAATTAATGTTGATATTTTAAAAAGACTAGTTGGGCAATTACCCTTTAAGCTAACTGATTCTCAGAGAAAAACTTCTTGGCAGATATTAAAAGATATGGAAAAGAAATACCCTATGAACCGCCTACTAGAGGGAGATGTTGGCTCAGGCAAAACCGTTGTGGCTGCCATAGCTATCGCCAATACTACTAGAGCAAAATTTCAATCAGCCCTTATGGTGCCAACCGAGGTATTAGCCAAACAACACTTTAAAGAAGTTTTTAATCTACTAAAATCTTCTAATATCAATATTGGGCTTCTGACTGGAAAAGAAGATAAGTTCTATTCTAAAAAATTAAAAAGTGATTTTATTGAAATATCTAGAAAGAAACTACTAGAAAAGGTTGTCTCTGGAGACATCGATCTTTTAATTGGAACTCATGCCCTAATACAAGACAAAGTCAAGTTTAATAACTTAGCCCTAGTGATACTAGATGAGCAACATCGTTTTGGAGTAAAACAAAGAGCTAAGCTAGTAAGTCGCAACAAAGCAACAGATATTAGAATTCCTCATTTACTCTCCATGACTGCAACTCCAATACCCAGAACACTAGCCCTAAGTATTTATGGAGATTTGGATCTTTCTTTAATTACCCAGCTTCCCAAAGGAAGAAAAAAAATATCAACTAAAATGGTTTTTGAAAAAGACCGAGTTGAAGTTTATTCTTTTGTTAAAAAACAAGTCCAAAAAGGAAAGCAAGTTTTTGTAATTTGCCCTAGAATAGATCCAGACGAAGACAAAGAAGAGGGCTCAAGGTGGGCCAATGTAAAAGCCGTGAAAGAAGAACACGAAAGATTACAAAAAGAAATATTTCCAAAATTTAATATCGGCATTATTCACGGAAAAATGGGGATTAAAGACAAAGAGAGAACGATGAGAGATTTTAAGAATAAAAAAATAGATATTTTAGTTTCTACATCGGTAATAGAAGTGGGAATAGATGTTCCTAACGCCACCGTAATGATTATAGAGGGCGCAGAGCGTTTTGGACTAGCTCAACTACATCAATTTAGAGGTAGGGTTGGAAGGAGCAAATCTCAATCATATTGTTTTCTTTTTCCAGAATCATTTTCCCCAAAAACAAAAAGTCGTATGACTGCTCTACTATCTTCTGCTGATGGTTTTTCTTTGGCTGAGCAAGACTTAAAACTAAGAGGGGCTGGTGACTTCTTGGGTAAGCGCCAATGGGGCCTAACTGATATTGCAATGGATTCTTTAGCCAATATTAAGCTAGTTCAATTGGCTCGAGAATCAGCCATTAAAACAATAGAAAAAGATGTCTCCCTAAGAAGACATCCATTATTAAAATCAAAAGTTAACGAGTTACGCAAGGTTATGCACTTAGAGTGATTGAGCTGGCCTAACAACAACTCTACGGTCTAATCCTTCGCCGATGCTCTCGGTCTCAATATCAGATCTCTTTTCTAGTGCTAGATGTATTATCCTTCTCTCGTAGGGATTCATAACAGGCAAAATCTTTTCTGTTTTGTAAAAAGAGACTTCGTCGGCAATATCTTTGGCCACATCTCTTAATTTTTCGTTTTTGATTTGCTTGTAATTATTGATATCTACCTCAACAAATAAGTCTTCTTTTACTTGACGCCTTACAATCCCTCTAATTATGTGTTGGATCTCAGCTAATGTCTTTCCTCTCTCACCAATTAAAGTTTTGGAGTGCTCTGTATTGATATTAACAAAGAATATCTCATTTCTTAAAACTACCAAAACATCATTGATTTCAAATGTTGTTTTTTCAAAAAAGTCCTCTACTTGTTTTTTTATTGCAACCGAATATTCGTTATTCATATCTTTTTAAAAATAATGTGTTGTTGAATGATAGAAAAAACTGCTGTTGTTAGCCAGTATAGACCCATCGCTAAAGGAAGCTTCAAAAGAATAATTACTGTAAATATTGGAAAGAAATATATCATTTGTTTTTGCATCTTCTCAGCCATCTCTATTGCAGGTTCTTGTTTTTTCTTTTTCTCTTTCTTTGTTTTCTTTTTAGTAAGAACCATTTTCATTTGAAAGAACTGAGCGACTCCGGCACCAAGAATAATCGCACCCGCACCAAGCATTGCCAACCAATTACCATTTATTTGATCTAATCCATTTAGACCTAAATTAACAATCCCCAAGAAAAGAAAATCTATTTCACCCGAGAAGGGAACAAAGCTATACAATGCTTCGGCGAAATTATCGTCTTGAACATGCCACAAAACCTTATATAGAGCAATAAGGACGGGGATCTGAATTAGAAGCGGCAAAAACCCCGAAAAAGGATTTATCTTAGCTTCTTTATAAACATTTAAAACTTCTTGGACTTGCTTTTCTTTGTCGTCTTTATACTTGTCTTGAATTTCTTTTACTTTTGGCTGAATATCCGTAAGAGCTTTTTGAGATTCTATTCCTTTAGCACTTAGGGGATAGAGAATTAGTCTAATAATAATAGTAAGGGCGATTACCGCTATTCCAAAACCACCAGGAACAACACTATACAAAAGCATTAGAACGCTTGCTATTGGTTGGTATAAGAAAATATTAAATAACTCTATCATTGATGAATATTGGCTCGTTTAAATAATTCTAATAAAATCCTTCTTGCCTCTACGGATGTTATGTGACTACTCTTTACAATCACTACTATATCTAAGCCAGGTTTGATGTTTTTTAAGTTTAGCCTTGCTTGTTCTCTAAAAATCCTCTTTAATCTATTGCGCACTACTGCCTTTTTAGAAACCTTTTTTGATACAATAAAACCAAACCTTGTTTCTGCTAGATTGTTTGAATTTAACTTAATAGAAACAAAGTCTAGAGAAACGAATTTTCCCGCATTAAAAACTTTGCGGAAATCTTTTTCTTTCTTTATTCTATTTTTAAAAGGAAGCATAAACTACACTGTGATTTTTTCTCGACCCTTTCTCCTTCTTCTAGCGATTACTTTTCTGCCGCCAGGAGTTTCAGATCTTTTCAAAAAACCATGTGTCCTACTTCTTTTTCTCTTTTTTGGTTGGTATGTTACGGACATATTTTTTTTAAATCTTTTTGCATTGAGATTCTACTTGTTTTTGAGTAAAAAGTCAACCTATAGTTAGTGTAAAATTTAATAACAACCTATTTCTACTATCTTGGCTGATATAGATTGCGGGCAACTACCAGTACAACCCGCACATGGATTATAACTAACAACCTCAACTGCCTTATCAGACCATCCATGATATGGAGTTACGAGAGATTGACAGCCACTAGCACAATTACTATATCTGTAAGCAGTAGGATGTGTAGTGCTCCAATTACGATATTGTTGCCAACCACTAGGACAAGAGACTGTTGTCGCCTGAGACCAATAAAAATAACAAGGAACACCAGCATAAACTAAATTATCAATAGTGGGAGATGTAATTCTACATATCTTAATACCTTCTGGAGTAGTCCAAACAGCTCCCCCCACAGAAGTACAATTACTTTCTGTGTGAAAGTTAACACCCAAAAAACTACCTTGACCACTATCGGTAACCTTGTCGTCTACATATTTTTTGGTAGCTAGGTGACTATCATCAACCGGATAGCTCGCCACTACATTTCCATAAACAAGCAAGTCGGATGACGTTACGGCAGTCCCCACAATAACGACACTTGAATAGTTGCCTCTTGCCAAACGAGTTAGTCCGTGTGTTTCAAAAACACCCGAAATACTCAGAGCACCATCTTTAACTTGACTACCACTACCAACATTAATTGGCAAAACCACATTACCAAGAGTAGGGGCTTGATTTGGGGGAGTCCAAGCCAAGACCATAAAACTTATAAAAAATACTGAGAAAGCTATACCTAAAACTAAACTTATATTTTTTAATTGTTGCATATATTTTTATTAATATTTTATTTTAGCAAGGATGTATGAGAAGTCAATCTTTCTATGCAAAAAAACCGATCAATCTACTTGACAGATATCTTTACATTTGATATTATTACACCATGACTACATTTTTAAAAACAATACGCCAAGAACAAAAAATAAGCCAGGAGTTTTTGGCAAAAAAAATAGGCGTCTCTCGTCCAACCTATGCCAAAATTGAAGGTGGCACGCAAGATATTTCTGTAAAAGAAGCACAAAAATTAGCCCTATTCTTCGGTCTATCTTTAGATGATTTCCTTGCTGGCAGAAAAACAACAATTGATTCAATGGTAGAATTAGAAAAAATTCAAAAACAACCCAAAGAAAAACAAAAAATCCGCGTTTCTGTTCCTCAAGAAAAAGTTAAGAAATTCAAGGAAGTTCTTTTATATATTTTAGAAAACATTGGTGCGCGACCGAATGTCGGAGAGGCTGTTATTTGTAAAATAATGTATTTTATTGACTTTGATTATTATGAGAAATTTGAGGAACAATTAATTGGGGCAAAATATATTAAGAATCACTTTGGGCCAACTCCGGTTGCTTTTCTTGAAATTATTAAAGAGATGGAGCAAAATGGCGACCTAACTCAAATTACAAAGAAATATTTTCAACACGATCAAAAGAAATATCTACCATTAAGGCCTGCCAACCTCTCCAACCTTTCAGCTCAAGAAAAAGAATTAATTGATTGGGAGATTGAAAGATTTAAAGATTTTAATGCTACAAAAATAAGAGACTACTCCCACAAAGATGTTCCATGGATTGGAACAAAAGATTTGCAATTAATTGACTACGAGGCTGTTTTCTCTCGCACTGACGAATTTTCCGTAAGACAATATAGCGATGAATTATGAAGAAACAAAAGATTTTGCGAGAGATTTTAAAAAACTATTTAAAAAGTTTCCGACATTAATAGAAGACTTCAAAACTAACAAACAGTACAGAATTGAGCTTTTCCATAGTCAAAAAATAGATAGCAAGAGTATTCTTAAAATAGAAGGAGCTGGAAACTCTGAAGAGTTAGAGTTCTTTAAAGTTAAGAAATTCCAATGTAAAAGCTTAAAAGGGCGTGGAGCGAAAAGTGGTATCCGTATTATTTATGCTTATTTTCCCGAAAAACAAAAAATTGTGTTTATAGAGATATATTTTAAGTCAAATCTGGAAAATGAAAATCAACAAAGAATTGTTGATTTTATAAGCCAAAACAACTCTTGATTTATTTAAGTATTATTAATATAATAAATTTTGTTCCACAACTTATCCACAACCTTTCCACAGTTTTAACGCTTTTTACGCTAAATTACATCCTTTTTACTTTTAAAACTTGTGGTATAATGCCAACAACTATGAAAAAAGAAAATCTTTGGGATCAAACATTAACCCAAATACAACTCAATATTTCTCAAGCTAATTTTAATACTTGGTTTAAAAATACTGAAATTGTTTCTTTTAACGACTCTGATGTTGTAGTTTCTGTTCCCACCTCTTTTGCTAAAGAATGGCTAGAAAATAGATACAACAAACTTATTCTAAAAGCCATTAATAGTATTAATGATGCTAAGATTAAAAACATTAAATACCAAATACACTCTCGGCCCATTACTCAAAAAAAACAAACTCAAAAAAACAATATTAATGTCGCACAATTAGGATTTACCGAACTACAAACCGATCAAGAAACAAACCTCAATCCAAAATACACCTTTGACTCTTTTATTGTCGGACCATTTAACGAGCTACCCCATGCAGCAGGGCAAGCAGTGGCCGAAAACCCCGGATCACTCTACAACCCTCTTTTCATATATGGAGGAGTTGGATTAGGTAAAACACACCTGATGCAAGCCATTGGAAACGAAATCAAAAAAAGAGCTCCTAAAAAAAGAATAAAATATTTATCTGTTGAGAAATTTACAAGTGAAGTGGTTTCCGCCATTAGAGAAAGAACTATGGAAGACTTTAAAAACAAATATCGTAAAATTGATGTTTTAATTATTGACGATGTTCAGTTCTTATCTGGAAAAGAAAAAACACAAGAAGAGTTCTTTCATACATTTAATGTATTATACGAAGCCAATAAACAAGTAATAATTTCCTCAGATCGTCCCCCTCGAGCAATTCAATCTTTAGCTGAAAGATTAAAGTCTCGTTTTGAAGGTGGAATGATTACAGACATTAGTAGTCCTGACACAGAAACAAAAATAGCAATATTGAAAAGTAAAGCTCAAGAAAAAGATATTAATTTCCCTGAGGATGTTTATACATATATCGCTCAAAATATTCAAAAGAATATTAGAGAACTAGAAGGCGCTTTAAATAAATTGATTGCACATCAAAACTTAAGAAATGAGGTTATCACACTAGATACTGCACAAAAAATACTAAAAGAAGCTTTTCAAGCGCCAACCAACACTACCAATCCTAAAAAAATAATTAAAGTTGTCTCTCAATTTTACGAAATCAAAGAAAAAGAGTTAAGCGATTCTTCTAGGAAAAAAGAAGTTGTTAAATCAAGACAAATTGCAATGTATATTATGAGAAAAGAATTGAATTGTTCTTTCCCTTTTATTGGACAAAGACTTGGTGGAAGAGACCACACAACAGTTATGCATTCGGTTGATAAAATAGAAAAAGAGATGAAAAATAACGAGAACTTGAGGGAGGAAATAGAGTTGATAAAACAGCACATTTTAAGTGCATAAACTGTGGATAAAAAAAGATGAAAAGTTATCCACAATTAATACACAAAATATCAATCCACTTTTAAATATAGTAATAAACATTTTAAGCAAGTATAAATTATGTTAAAATAAATTAAATAGTAGTTATATAATAACAATAATAATATAAATATATGAAATTAAGAATTAAGAAAGAAGAATTAAAAGCAGGTGTTCAAATAGTAGAAAGAATTGCATCTAGATCAACATCTCTACCAATACTTAAAAACATATCCATTAAAGCTCAAAAGGATATGGTTAATATTTCTGCTACTGATTTAGAGCTTGGTGTAGAATGGTGGGGTGTAGCTAAAACAGATGAGTCAGGAGAGTCTATAATACCATCTAGTATCCTTTCTAGTTTTATTAATCTTTTACCTGATAGCGAAATTGAATTAGAATCAAATAAAGAAGATTTAAATATTAGTTGTAGTAATTACAATACTCAAATAAAAGGATTTAATCCCGAAGAATTTCCTATTATCCCCGATGTTTCCGAAAAAGAATCAGTCTCTATAAACATTCAAGATTTATGTAAGAGTTTAAGTTGTGTGGTAGATATTCCCACCTTTTCAACAACAAGACCAGAAATATCAGGTATACTTTTTAAGTTTGAAAAGAATACACTTAAGGTTGTAGCCACAGATAGTTATCGTTTAGGAGAGAAGACAATTAAACTAGAATCTAACACAAAAAACCCTTTCTTTTTTATTCTCCCCCAAAGAAGCGCTAAAGAAATGATTAGTATTTTTGGAGAAAAAGAAGGAGAGCTTAAAATAGTTTCTGGATCAAGTCAGGTTCTTTTTGAATTATCTATGCCTAGCGTAAAACACCCTAAAATTAAGTTAATTTCTCGCCAAATAGAAGGAGATTATCCAAATTACGAGGAAATAATTCCTAAGAAAAACCAAATAACAGCTATTTTAGAAAGAGCAGATTTATTAAACCAAATTAAAGCTGCGGGTCTTTTTAGTGGGAAGTCAGGCGAAGTTATTTTCAAAATAGAACCTACTAAAAATAAAATAGAGATTGTTAGTCAAAATCCCGAAGCTGGAGAATACAAGTCTACCCTATTAGGTAAAATTACAGGAAAGAAAGAAACAATATCTTTTAATTACCGATATTTAGTAGATGGAGTTTTAAACATTAAAACACCAGAGATTTTGTTTGAAATAAATAGTAGTAGCGAACCGGGAGTATTTAAGCCAATAAAAGGTATAGACTTCCTCTATATTATTATGCCAATTAAGGCTTAAATTAAGGAGGTCGGATTAAGGAGCTTAGCTCCTTAACGAAAAGAGGAGTTGATCCCTCTTTTTTTAGAGAAGTATTAAGGAGCCTAGATTAAGGCGCCAAGCGCCTTAACGGAATTAAGGAGGTTGGATTAAGGCGCTTAGCTCCTTAATCTAAATCTACTATACAAGGCTAAAGCTTGACAAAAAAATTAAATAATAATAAAATACAATCAATTAATAATCTAACTAACAAACATATGAAAAACATACAAAAAGGTTTCACCTTAATAGAACTACTCATAGTAATAGGCATCATAGCCATACTAGCCTCTGCTATCATAATAGCAATAAACCCTGGTCAACAATTTGCCCAAGCCAGAGATGCCACTAGACAAGGACATATCAACTCAATCAACAAAGCCATCCTCTCATATATGATATCTCACTATGGTGACCTCTCAGATCTAGGTATAGCTCCCACAGCCACCGAGATATGTGCATCAGATGCATCAAGTTGCACAGGGTTAATAGACCTAACACCACTAGTAAGTGGTGGACACTTATCCACCATACCCACAGATCCCAGTGGAGGAGTAGATACTAACGGAACAGGTTACTTTATCTCTCAGTACCGCAACACTGCCAGTATATCTTCCTACGGAAGCGAAACAAGAAATATTGGACTAGGCCCTTGTCCACCAACCCTCAAGGATATTCGAGATAATAGTATATACAAGACTGTCCAGATTGGATCACAGTGTTGGATGGCGGAGAACTTAAACTACGACAATGGTTGTACAGATGTAACATGGGTAAATGATTCAGACGAGGGTTGGTGTGGATTACCTCAATCACCCGAACCTTGCACTCTAGGAGTTGACTGTACCCCCCAAGAAGGTTTCGGCCTTCTCTATCAATGGTCTGCTACCACTAATATATGTCCCACTGGTTGGCACTTACCAACAGATGCAGAACAACACACCCTAGATTTATACCTCACTGATTCGGGAAACACATGTAGCCCAACTAGGAGTGGTGTATGGGACTGTGACACAGCCGGAACTAAACTTAAGAGTGGGGGATTATCGGGTTGGAGTGGATTACTTAGTGGTTATCGTGCCTATAATGATGGACGCTTCCGCTCCTTTGGCACGCACGGTAACTGGTGGTCGTCTACTCCGTCTAGTGGCAATGCTTGGAATCGGTACTTGCACTCGAGCTACTCCACCGTCTACCGCTACGCTAACAATCAAGGCTACGGGTTTTCTGTCCGCTGTCTCCGGGACTAAAATAATGGCTTCCACCATGGGATAGCACACAATAGTATAACTTGAGATAATCTTCGGAAAAGAATCAAAACAATGTAATGCCAAGGTGGAAGCTTGAAACTTTAAACTTTAAAACAAGACAAACGCACTTTGCTTTGAATAAAGTTGAAACAATGAATACGGATGTTTGAGGCCCTTGAGGACTCAAACAAAATTCTTAGCAGAGCAAAATAACCAATGAAAAAGAAAAAAGAAATACCACTATACCTTGCTTCGTACAAACTCCTTATTTTTCTCGTTGAAGCCGAGAAGAACATTCAGAAATCAATTAAGTATTCTGTTGGTCAATCAATAAAAGAAGAAGCAGTTGAGTTAATTAAAAACATTGCTAGAGCAAATGCAGTATCGGATAATAAGGAGAGGTATAAATGGATAGAAATGGCTCAGAGCAATATTGACACAATAATCATTTTGCAAAGAATAGTATTTGAATTAAAGTCAATTTCACTAAAGAAGTATGGTGAAGTAAGTGAGATGGTAGAAGGTATTTCTCGACAATTGTCGGGATGGAAGAAAACAGTAGTTTAACACGGACCAGAGTCTCAACGGGAATCCTTTTGGGAGTGTGTCCAATTATAAGTCCGATGGCTCCCCTAATAATCATTAGGGAATATAGTAACGAGTGCAAGGCAATGCTGTCTTGTTTCAATTAAGCAGTCATTTGTTGGTATATGTTTGGTTGGTGAGTTGTTGCCTTGAGTAGTATTCATCTTCCGCAACTTTGGCACGAACGGTAACTGGTGGTCGTCTACTCCGTCTAGTGGCAATGCTTGGAATCGGAACTTGAACTCGAGCTACTCCACCGTCAACCGCAACGCTAACAATCAAGGCAACGGGTTTTCTGTCCGCTGTCTCCGGGACTTATCCAAGAGCTACTATTATAGTAGCTCTTGTTTTTTATGAATCCAATAATATTTTTCAACAAGTTGGAGCACGATCGTTTCGAGCCAAACGAAAAGGGCGACATCCCTTTAGAGCATTTCTTTTTGGCATATTTTGATTGTAGAGAGAATAAGAAGAAGAAAGAAGAAGCAATTAATTTTGAGTTTAACTGCGAAAGAGAATTAGTAAAGCTGTGGCGGGATGTAAACAACGAAAGGTATGGTGTTTCTGCTCTGGATGTTTTTATATCCGAAAGGCCAGTTAAAAGAGAAATATTTGCAGCAAGATTTAGAGATAGAATAGTTCATCACCTAGTTGTCAATAAGCTAGATTATTTACTAGAGAAAGAGTTTATCTACGATACTCATAGTTGTAGAAAGGGTCGTGGAGTTCATTTTGCAACCAATAGGGCGAAAAGGCATATTTTACGGTGTAGTAAAAACTATACCAAAGACTGTTACATCTTAAAGTTAGACATTAAAGGATATTTTATGAGCATAGATAAAGGTATTCTATTAAATAATCTTGAGAGTCTAATTAATCAAAAGTATTTAGTTAGGGATAAAGATAAATTAATTTATCTTTGCAGGGCAATTATTAATAACAACCCTACTAAGAATTGTATTCGCAAGTCGCCAAAAGAAAAATGGATAGGGCTACCTAAATCAAAGAGCTTGTTTTGCGCAAAAGATAATTGTGGTCTGCCCATTGGCAATTATACCAATCAAGTCTTTGCTAACTTATACTTAACGCCCCTAGACCATTTCGTTAAACATAAGTTAAGAGTTAAGCACTATGTTAGATATGTTGACGATATTTTCATAGTTCATAAAGATAAAAATCAACTAAAGGCTATTATTTCCTTAATTAAAGCGTATACAGAGAATAATTTAAATCTATCAATCCATCCTAAAAAGATATATTTGCAACATTACCAGAAAGGAGCAGAGTTTTTAGGTATATATATTAAACCTTATAGGTGTTATGTTAGCAGAAGAATTAAGGGTAATTTGTGGCAAGCAACAAGAGATATTAACATTTTATTAGAGAGCGAGGAAATAGATACTAATACTATTTTATCTAAAACAAACTCGTATTTAGGATTACTTAGTCATAGCAATACATACAAGCTAAGAAAGAAGTTTTTAGATAATCTTAGTCCTAATATGTGGAAATACTTTTCATTAAAAAAGAATTGTTGCTCTTTTTCTAACTCTTTGGTAATATAAGAGTATGCAATACAAGGTTCCTCAGTTTATAGATCACGAAGCAAAAATAGTAGGTCCTCTTACTTTTAAACAACTCTCTGTTGTAGGAGTCGGTGGCTTTATTTGCTTAGTTCTTTTTTTTAAACTAGAAGGTCAATTCTTTACTTGGATAATGTCTTCTGCCGTTGTTATGTCTATTTTTCTCTCGTTAACCTTTATTCAAGTAGAAGGTATGCCCCTAATAACAGTAATTGGGAAATCAATAGGATTTTTTACTCAACCCAAGAGATATATTTGGCATAAAAAGAATAGTGGAACTTTTGTTGTAAAACAAAAAGTAGAAGTGGAAGATTTTAATAGTATAAAAGAAAAACCAAAGACCTTTAGAAAGAGTAAGATACAAGAGCTTTGGTCAGATATTGAAATAAAATAATGGCAAACAACAATCCAACACAAAGTTTTTTAGAGGTAGACGAGATAAAGGAGGGTGTAGTAATCCTTAAGAATAAAAACATAAGAGGTGTTTTGCTTGTTTCTTCTACTAATTTTGCTCTTAAATCTAGCGAAGAACAAAATTCAATTATATATCAATTCCAAGGATTCTTAAATTCTCTAGACTTTCCTTGTCAAATTGTTTGCCAATCTAGAAGATTGAATATTACTGGTTATTTAGAGAAAATAAAAGACTTAGAAGACAAACAAACAAACCCATTATTAAAACTACAAACGGAAGATTACCGAGAGTTTATTAAGAATTTAATAGAAAGCCAAAACATACTTATTAAGAATTTTTTTGTTGTTGTTCCTTTTGCTTCTCTTCAATCAACTGGACTTACTATCCCCGGTAAAAAAGAAGAAAGTAGTGAATTATCCAAAGACGCTTTTATTCGTGCCAAGAGTCAATTATTACAAAGGATGGAGTTTGTGGCTCTAGGCCTTAGGCGTTGTGGTCTTCAGGCAGTTCCCCTTACAAGCGCTGAACTAATAGAGCTTTATTGGAGTCTTTATCATCAAAAATCAGCTGAGGTGGGATACTATCCCGAGATCCCCGATAATTTAATTAAATAAGATATGTTTGATTTTTTAGAAAATATTTTACCAAGAAAGAAGAAACCTATTGTAGACACAATGGGAGAATCGGATATTTTGAATATTAAAGATTTAATCGCTCCTTCTTTTTTAGAATTGAATCAAAACAATTTAAGAATAGAAGAACGATTATCTAAGTCTTTCTTTGTTTTCTCTTATCCCCAATATTTAAGTAGCGCTTGGATATATCCAATTATTACACTTAATGTAGCAATGGATTTATCTTTTTTTATTCAGCCCGTAGATACAGGAGAAACATTAAGAAAGCTTAGAAGAAAGGTAACTGAGGTTCAGTCAGAATTAACAGAAAGAGGCGAAAAAGGGCTCATCAGAGACCCAGCCTTAGAAATGGCCTATAGAGACCTAGAAGACCTCCGAGACCAGCTTATGTCGGCCTCTGAGAGGATGTTTCGCTTAGGGGTATATATTACAGTATATGGAAATACTGAAAAAGAACTACAAGAAATTGAGCAATTACTCCGTTCTATTTTAGAGGGTAAATTAATATACATTAAACCAGCAATATTTCAACAAAAAGAAGGGTTTATCTCAACTTCTCCTTATGGTAGAGACTTGTTGCAAATCAATACGCCAATGAACACGACGCCGTTGTCTAGCATCTTCCCTTTTATTTCTTCTGACTTAAGCTCTAACGATGGGATATTGTATGGAATTAACCAACATAACAATTCTTTAATACTTTTTGACAGATTTACTGTTGAAAACCCAAACTCAATCATATTTGGAACATCTGGATCGGGTAAATCTTATTTAGTTAAATTAGAAGCGCTAAGATACTTGATGGTTGGAACCGATGTAATTATTGTGGACCCCGAAAATGAATATCGTCCATTAGCCGAAGCTGTAGGAGGAGCTTTTCATAATATATCTTTATCTTCTGATAGTCATCTTAATCCTTTTGATGTTCCAGTCCCAGGAGAAGATGAAAACCCCGAAGATGTTTTAAGGTCAAACGCGATTAATTTGGTTGGACTTTTAAGAATTATGATGGGCGGTCTTACATCTGAAGAAGATGCAATTATCGATCAAGCCATTATGGAAACATATGCTGCTAAAGACATTACTCCTGAGAGTGACCCTAATACATGGAATGATAAAGTTCCAATTATGGAAGATTTGGAGCAGGTTTTAGAAAACATGTCTGGAACAGAATCTTTAGTAAGAAGATTAAAGAAGTTTACTACAGGAAACTATGCCAAGTTTTTTAATCAAAAATCTAATGTTTCTATGAATACCAATTTAGTCATTTTTGGTATTAGAGATCTAGAAGAAGAATTACGCCCCATGGCCATGTTTATTGTTATGAGGTATATTTGGAAAACAGCAACTTCGTCTTTAAAAAAGAGAGTATTAATTGTTGATGAGGCGTGGGTAATGATGAAAAACGAAGACGGAGCATCTTTCTTGTTTGGCCTTGTTAAAAGATCTAGAAAATACTGGTTAGGGGTAACTACAATTACTCAAGATGTATCTGACTTTATGACATCTAATTATGGTCAACCAATTATTAATAACTCGGCTATTAAAATGCTCTTGAAGCAATCTCCCGCGGTCATAGACAGAGTGCAAAAAGTATTTAACTTAACAGACGAAGAGAAAATGATTCTACTAGAGGGCTCTCGTGGGGAGGGGATATTCTTTGCTGGCCAAAAAAGAGTAGCAATGAAGATAGTAGCATCTCCAGCTGAGCATCAAATAATTACAACTTCTCCCGAAGAATTAATGAAAATTAAAGAGAAGAAAAAAAGAGATTTTCTAAATTGAGCTATTTGATATGTGGCAAATAGCTATAGCTAAAGCATCGGCAGCATCGTCGGGCTTAGGAATAGTATCAAGTTCAAGGAGTATTTTTACCATCTCTTGGACTTGTTTTTTTTCGGCTCGACCATAACCGACAGTAGCCATTTTTGCTTGAAGTGGGGTATATTCAAAAACAGGAATTTGATTAAGGGATGCGGTCATAAGGATTACTCCACGAGCTTGACTTACAGGGACAATAGTTTTAGCATTTTTAAAAAAGAACAGACTCTCAACAGCTAAGACATCGGGTTGATATTTTTCTATTAGCTCACATAGATCATCCTTTATTTTATTAAGTCGATCTTCAGCTTTCCATTGAGCCGATGTTTTTATCACTCCATAATCTATACAATTAAATTCTTTGTTTTGAGCATTAATTATTCCGTAACCGGTTGTTGCGGTGCCCGGGTCGATACCCATAATGGTTACTCTCTTCATAGTTTTGTGTTAACAAAAACCCTTTCAATATCTTCACTAGATTCCAGCTCATCAATTAAAGACAATATTTTGTCTGTATTAGAGATATTAATATATTCTTTAGCAACCCACTCTAGAGAAACATCAAACTTATCTCTAAATTTATCTGTGTTGTCTAGAGAAATAAAAATAGCTAAATCGTCGTTTTCTCTTTTAATGTCTAGTGCCCCTGAGTCTATTGCCCACAGTTCGGTAGATTCATCATATTTGGTGTGAATTACTCCAAGCTTGTCGAAAAGCCACTTAACTGAGCCTGCTTCAGCTGGCTTGCCTCCGCGTTCATTGATTGTTGACCTAAATTCGGCAATAGTCCGGTTTTTGTTATCAGTAATACCTTCGGCAATTATGGCTGTGCCTTCGGGACCATAAGCTTCTAGTGTAAACTCTTCTAAACTCACACCGTCTTTTAATTCTCCAGTTCCTCTCTTGATTGCTTTTTCGATACTATCTTTAGGCATATTTTCTTTTTTTGCCTTTTCAATCATGGTTTTTAAACCAGGGCTACCTTGTTTTGCCAAAAGGGTAATATTTCTACTTATTTTAGTAAAAGAAGTAGATCTTTTTTTAGCATTAAGATCTTTGATTTTTTTTACATTTTTTGCATGGCTGTGTCCTGACATAGTTTTAATATATTGATTTTTTTAAAATTAATACAAAAAGAGCTGAAAACAAAGATATGGCTATTTTTACTTTATCTGGCTCTTTTTTTGTTTCGACAATATTAGTTATTGTAGATGTGCTTAGTTTAATTTCTTTTTTCGTCTCTGGATAAAGATAAAAGTCTTTAGAGTTATCTTTGGTATTTTGGTGTTCGCGTCTTTTAATTAATTGATTCTTGTCAGGATTATTAAGAACGGCGTCGCCTAAAACATATTGATTCTCTCCAGAACCCCAGGCAAGAGCATCTATCGTTTCTCCGCTAGGAGACAAAATGGCGATGCTATTATTTTTAGAAATTGTTGCGGTGCTATATATTTGAGCCTTAACTTGCTCGTTAAAACCATCTCTAGAATTAGCCCATACGATATAATCTTGTGATTTGATTATCGTCCCTTTAGGTATAGCACGAATTGAGTAGTCTTTTCCAGTGGCAGACTTTTTCCTTATCTTATATCCGTCCAGTAATATATCTTGATTAGTAGGATTAAATATTTTGATATAGCAATTACTGGCTGATTCTCCTGATACTTGAACTTCGGTAATAATCAACCCATTAACAGTTATTGGTATAAAAAAAAGAGTAATTATACAAATCAACGCCTTCATAATCTTAATTGATCATATGCTTTAGTGGTAGCTATTCTTCCACGAGGAGTTCTGTCTATTAAGCCCAATTGCATTAAGTATGGCTCGTATATATCTAGGATTGTTTCTTCCTCTTCTCCAGAAGATGACGATAGGGCATGAAGTCCTACGGGACCACCATTAAACTTTTTAATAATAGTCTCTAGTATTTTCTTATCACCCGACTCTAGTCCTAAATTATCAATACCCATAAATATTAGGGCTTCTTCGGTAAACCCTTTATCTATCTTTTTAATATTCTTAACTTCGGCAAAATCCCGTATTCTTTTAAGTATACGGTTGGCTATTCTTGGTGTAAATCTTGAGCGCTTAGCAATAGATTTAATAGCTTCGGGGCTAATATCCATTTCTAGTATATCGGCAGATCTTTTAATAATCTTCTCAATTTCTGCTTCTTTATAAAAATCTAGGCGAAATGTGCCTCCAAATCTGTTTCTTAATGGTGATGACAGAGATGCTATTTTGGTAGTAGCACCAATTAATGTAAATGGGGGAATCTTTAGTTCTAGGGTTCTGGCCATTGGTCCTTTGCCAACAATTATGTCTAACTTAAAATCTTCCATAGCAGGGTAGATATATTCTTCAGAGGATCGGTTAAGTCGGTGTATTTCGTCTATAAAAAGTATATCGCCCTGAGAGAGGTTGGTAAGTATGGCAGCAATATCGCCCGGTCTTTCTATTGCAGTACCAGAAGTAACTTTTATTTTCTTGCCCATCTCGTTAGCTATCAAGTGAGCTAGAGTTGTCTTGCCTAAACCCGAATTTCCAGATAATAATATGTGCTCACAAGCAGAGTCGTTTCTTTTTTTAGCAGCCCCTACAATAATTTTAATATTTTCTTTGATGTGTTCTTGTCCAATGTAGTCACTCCACTTATTGGGCCTCAAATTAAAATCAAGAGAGTCTTTGTTTTGGGGTATTGACAAATTTTTCATAATGAGTATAATGGAAATTATTAAGGCTTTAGAGCTGGGGGTCCTTTAGGTCTTTTCTCAGTTCGGGTAATTTGGTTTCGGCTAAATTATTCCTCGGAAAAAATCTAGAAGCTTTGAGTACAATTTACCTTAGTTATTGAGGGACCCCAGCTTTGAAGCCTTTTTATTTTTCAAAAGCAACTCTATCCACTTCGGACATTGTTGTTTCGCAATTAATTACTTTAATTAATCCGTCTTGATAAAGTGTAAGCATGCCATTTTGAATGGCTTTTTCTTTTATATCTGAGGAAGATGGTGATGTAAAGATAAAGTTTTCCATATCAGAATTTACCTGTAGTGTTTCGAATATTCCCACCCTTCCCTTATACCCAGTATTGTTGCATTTTTTACAGCCTTTAATTTCTGCTACTTGAATATTTTCATCAACATTAATAGATGTATTGCTTAATCCTTTTTTAACTTTATCATACTCTTCTTTTGTTATTGGTCTTTTGATAGAGCATTCGGGACACACTTTTCTCACAAGTCTTTGAGCAATTACAACATTTAGAGCTGGGGCAATATTATTTGGTTGTTCTCCAAGAGATTGAAGTCTAGCTATAGCGCCAGCAGCATCATTGGTGTGTAGTGTTGTGAGCACTAGGTGTCCAGTAAGAGCAGCTTGCAGTGATATTTGTGCTGTTTCTAAGTCTCGGACCTCACCAACCAAAACTACATCTGGATCTTGCCTTACAATAGCTCTTAATCCGTTAGCAAAATCATATCCTTTGTCGTGATGTACTTCTGTTTGAGATATTCCTGATAAGTGATATTCTACCGGATCTTCAATTGTAATTATTTTAATCTCGGGCTTTCTTAGTTCTTTTAAAATAGCATAAAGGGTCGTCGTTTTACCTGATCCAGTGGGCCCGGTTACTATTATCATCCCATTGGGCTTTTTAATCTCCTCAAAGAAAACATCTCTTACTCCGGGAGTTAAGCCAAGCTTTTCGATTTCTACGAGTTTGTTTGGGTTTAGTATTCTTAATACTAAAGACTCTCCATATTCTGATGGCAAAGAAGATACTCTGATCTCTACATATTCTTGTGATTCTAATATTGCCTCTTTGCCTCTTTCGTTTAGTCCAACTAAGGGAAAGCTAACTGAGAATCTTCCATCTTGAGATATTTGTGTAAGGTTAAGTTTTATGCCTGATAAAAGTTTAATTCGAGAAAGTATTTGTTTGTAGGTCTTTAAATCAAAAACAAAAACATCTTGAAGTATTCCATCAAGACGAACCCTAAGTTTAGCGTTTTCTTCTGTTGGTTCAATATGAATATCAGAAACGCCTAGAAAAACACTGCCACCCATTATTGTCTCTAATATTTCAGAAGTGCTCTTTTCTATAGTTTTTGATAATTCTTTATTAAAGATATCAATAGAATCAACTTTTTTTGTAATATTAAAAAAGAGGTTGTCGGCTATTCTTATTTCCCCAACTGTTTTTTTAGTTGATTCTTCCATTGTATTTTGTTATCCTTATATATTCAAGTTATCTTAAAATTAATGAATAGTCAAATTAAAAGGATTAGTTCTTCAGCCAAAGAGACTAAGAAAATAGGGGAATCTTTTGCTTTAATTGTTTCGAAAAATAAAACAGGAGCTCTTATTATTGTGTTAAATGGGGATATTGGAGCCGGTAAAACAACTTTTACTCAAGGCTTTGCAAAGGGATTGGGTATTAAAGAAAAAGTAACCAGTCCAACATTTGTTTTAATGAAGCAATTTATAATCAACAATGGTAAATTTAAGAAACTTTATCACCTAGATTGTTATAGGATAGTAAAACCCAAAGAAATCTTGTCTTTGGGCTTTAAAGAGATAATATCTAACAATAGTAATGTTGTTTTGATTGAATGGGCTGAGAATATTAAGAGATATTTGCCAAAGGATAAAACAGTAATTAGCTTTGATTTTATAGACGAGAAGACAAGAAATATTAGTAGTTAGAGATATAGTATTCAAGTAATTCTCTCCAAGTCGGCGCAGCCACTAATATTCCGGGAGCACTAATCATAGAAGTGTTGTCGTTGTTTCCTGCCCAGACTCCAATTACTATAGAGTTATTATATCCAATTGCCCAACCGTCTTTGTAGTTTTGAGTCGTTCCGGTTTTTACTGAAACTCCAGGCACATTAAGAGTTGAATTATATCCAAACATTGGAGCTCGAGCATCGTTATCTGACAATATACTGGTCATCGTTTTAGCGATATTAGAATCTAGGACCCTTTTTGGAGAAGAGTTTCTTTCTTCAATAACTTTACCACTAGAATCAATTATTTTAATAATTGAAACAGGAGAATTAGCATACCCATTAGAGGCAAATACACCATAAGACGAGGCCATTTCTAGTAGTGTTACTTCTCCACCTCCTAAAACTAAAGGTAGACCATAAAACGATGCGGGGCGAGTAAGAGTTGTTATTCCAAAATCACTTGCAGTTTTAATACTATCTGCGACGCTTGTCATTTCGGCTAATACTTTCACTGCAGGAACATTAAGTGATTGAGCAAGAGCACTTCTTAGCGTCATCGCACCTCGGTACATTCCATCATAATTCTTTGGAGAATAGCCATTATAGTTAATTGGTTCATCAACCACAATTGTTTCGTCGGTGTAACCCTTCTTGAATGCATCGGCATATACAAAAGGCTTAAACGCAGATCCAGGCTGTCTTAATCTTTTAGCTACATTGGGATATGGTTCAAAGCGACAATCTTTACCCGGAGTGCATCCTTCGGGGAATGGATCTTTAAAGTAATCTACCGATCCAACCATAGCTAAAATCTCTCCATTATTTGGGTTTGTGGCTACTAGGGCTAGATTATGAGCATTATATCTAATATTGCTTTGTCCGTTTTTCCTTACAATCTCTTCTGCTTTTTGTTGTAACTCCCAATCAATAGAGGTGTAGACTTTTAGTCCGCGGGTCTTTAAATATTCTTCACCGTATTTTCCTTCTAAATATTGAACTATTTCTAGTGTAAAATGCGGTGCCCTTAATAGTTGAGCCGAAGGGGAGAATATAATTTCTTTTTCTTTGTATTCTTGAGCTTCTAAATCAGATAAATATCCGAGATGTGCCATTCTATCTAGGGCATAATCTTTTCTGGTCATTAGCTCTTCGGTATAGTTTCCGAATGGCGACAATCTACTCGGGCTTCTAATTATACTTGCAATAATCGCCGACTCATGAACATCTAAATCAGAGACAGATTTATTAAAGAATGTTTGGGCTGCGGCTTCTACTCCGTATGCATTTCTACCAAACGGAATTTGATTTAGATAAAACTCCATTATCTCGTTTTTAGAATATCTTCGCTCTAGTTCTAGTGTTAGTATCACTTCTCTTACTTTTCTACTGATAGTTTTGTCTCCAGTCAGAAAAGTATTCCTTATTAATTGTTGAGATATTGTTGAGCCACCTTGGGAGCGACTCCAACCCCTAAGGTTTTCTAGAACTGATCGGGCAATACCTTTAAAGTCTAATCCAAAATGGTTATAAAAGTTTCCGTCTTCAACAGATATCACGGCATGAACGAGATGGTCGGGGATATTATCTAGAGAAACAATGTCTCTTTTTTCTTCTCCGTATACTGTGTATAGTATAACTTCCCCGGTGCGATCATATATTCTAGTTGGCTCAACAAAAGACCTTTCTGATAAGCTATCGGGTCTTGGAAAGTCTTTGGTGTAATACAAAAATAAAGATAGGCCCAATATGGTCCCTCCAAGAAACAACACTAATACTACATTAACCACATTATTCAAAATGCGTTTTGGTTTTTTGCTCAATATCTTTCGATATATTTCTTTTATTTTCATGATTTTGATTATAGCAGAAAAACTAAAATTTGGGTATCTTTTTTTCTAAAAATATGATATATTTTTCTTATTAGGGCTCGTAGCTCAATTGGCAGAGCACCTGGCTGGCAGTCAGGGGGTTAGGAGTTCAAGTCTCCTCGAGTCCACCAAAGTTGATTTACGGCGTGATTCGCCTCGCTCGGGGCTCACCCAAATTGCTCCCTTCGGTCGCAACTTCTCATATCCGCAAACGTTATATGAAATTTAAACCACCATAAAAGGAAATTTATCCCAAAAACTTTATAAATTTTTAATTCTTAATTTAAAATATTATGACTACTAACAACCACAAAAAACTATCCATTGTTGTTTCTGGTTCTTTTAGGAAACATTTTGAAGGTATTTCACAAGTAATAAAACAATTTGAAGATTTGGATATACAAGTCCTTTCACCAAAACCTTCGAAAGTTATAAATCCCGATCATGAGTTTGTTATTTTAGAAACTGATGATACTAATGATCCAAAAACTTTAGAACAGCGTCATCTTGATGCGATTGAAAGAGCAGATGCTCTCTATGTATATAATTTAGATGGATATATTGGAGCTTCAGCAACACTTGAATTAGGTTGGGCTATTGCATTAGGAAAACCGATTTATACAAAAGAGCAATCTGAAGATTTTACCTTGAAACTTTTTTCAGGAAAGATTGCTACCCCAAATGAAATTCAAAAAGAATTATCAGAAAATCAACATAATTTAATAGAAACAATAAATAATCGTTCGTCAGTAAAAAATTTACAACATTACATTCATGATGTTATTGTTCAGCGTGGATTTGATGATGAAGCACCTGCTGATATTATGCTTTTAATGGTAGAAGAAGTTGGAGAACTTGCAAAAGCATTGAGAAAATATGTTGGATTGAAAATAGATCAAAATAAAAAAGACAAATATGTTCAACTTGAACACGAATTAGCTGATGTTTTTATTTATCTACTAGATTTAGCTAATGTTTGCAAGATAGATCTATTTCAAGCATTAAAAGATAAAGAACAAGAAAACAATAAGCGTTTTTGGGATAAATAACAAATAAGATGGTGGTTTAAACATCATATAACACTGGCTATGCGGTTCCGCTTCGCTTCACCCATATTGCTATCGCAACTTCTCATATCCGCAAACGTTAGACGTTCTCTAAAATTAAAAGACGGCACAAAAAATTTTGTAAAAAATTTCAGCGAGCGGGCAAAAATTGGAGGGGTTCAAGGGGAGGAAAATTTTTGCCCGCGAGCCGATAGCAAAATTGCGAAGCAATTTTGCGTCAATCAATCAGCGTCGGGATTTTGCTCAAAGAAAGTTCGGATTTCGTCCAGCAAACACCACAAATCATTGACCAATTCCCCTAATTTGTATATAATTAGGGGAGTTAATTCCCCTAATTTCGTATAAACATGGCTAATTTAATAAAATAAGTTGATTTTTTGTAATATTTCATTATAATAAAAAAGCCTGGAGAGGTGTAAATGGCTTTGCAAGAGTTTAAAGTAAAAGACACTCTAAGGGGCAGAAACAAAGAAGTTGTCATTCGTTTTGATGGCAATGACTTAGTAAAATTGCCTTGTCATTGTAAGTATGATTCTGCCTTGCAAAACGAAGTATTGCTGGTGAGAAAGGTGGAGCTCAAAGAGTCAAATGGTGAATGGGTTCTTTATCCAAGCGCAACTTGGCTTGATGGAGTCGAGTACGATGGTCAGCTTGTGAGCAGGGCTATCGTTAAGAAAACCAACGAAGAAGGCTTTGATATCATGTCTTCTCCGGAGGGAGTTCCAGATGGAAAGCTTCTAATAGCAGCCGAAGAGATCGGTGTCTATACAGAAAGCTTTTAAGCGGTTTGTTTTAAAAACAGCCACTTTTTAATTTGAGTATTGCTTTTTTATTTTATATCTAATATAATAATAGTATAATTAAAAATAATATGAAATATTTACAAGACTTAGATTCTCAAAAGAAAAAGATAGTAGTAGTGATGGTGGCAATAATCTTAGTTTTAATTCTCGTAGCTTCTTATACTCTTAGAAGCACCGAGCCAGTAATAGAAGTAGATCCAATAGACTACGAGGCTTTGGAAAGGGAGGCAGAAATCCAAAGACAAATTAATGAGTTAGATGCAATTAGAGCAGAAAGAGGTGTTACTTATACCGAAGAAGAAATTCAAGGTCAGATTGAGGAGCTTGACAGTATTAGAGAATCTATGAATGCGGGAAAGCCCGCTCTTAGCGCGGAAGAGCAACAGGCCTTGGTTGAGCAACAAATTAGAGAGTTGGACGAAATAAGAAATAATAGATAATATTAATAATCAAAAAAACTACATTACCTTTGTAGTTTTTTGATTTTTCAAGTTAAAAGTGGTATACTCACCAAGTGTTGGAGGGTTGGCAGAATGGCTATCGCGCGACTCTCGAAAAGTCGTGGGGGCAACCCCTTGCAGGTTCGAGTCCTGCACCCTCCGCCACTAAACATTATGTTTTTCAAAAAAAAGAAAACAGAGCCAGAGAATATAGAGGAAGTATTAAGCGCCTTTAGTAATTTAAAAGATAAAGTTAAATCTTTAGAATTGGAGGTAAAAAATCTAAGAGCCGAAAACAAGCAAATGGTTCAGAAAGTAGGCGTGATAAGGTTTAATCCTTTTTCTGATATTGGAGGAGACCAAAGTTTTTCTATAGCTTTTCTTAATGGCAATAATGATGGAGCACTAATAACAAGTTTTTATTCTCGTGAGGGTAGTAGTGTTTATGGCAAACCAATTAAAAATGGCAAATCAAGCTATCCCTTATCTGAAGAAGAAAAAGAAATATTATCTATAACAGAAAATGAGTAAAATAAATCGTTCACCAATTGTAGTTGTTTTAGGTCATGTTGATCATGGCAAGTCTTCAATATTGGAAGCGATTAAGGATTTAAAAATTACTCAAAAAGAATCTGGAGGAATTACTCAACACATTGGAGCTTATGAAATAGAACATCAGGGCAAAAGCATTTCTTTTATAGACACTCCAGGACACGAAGCTTTTTCTTCTATGCGTTCTCGTGGAGCAAAAGTAGCAGATATAGCTATTTTAGTGGTTGCAGCTGACGATGGCGTTAAAGTACAGACAAAAGAGGCCATTGACCATGCTAAAAAAGCTCAAACGCCAATGATTGTTGCGATTAATAAAATAGATAAACCCGAGGCCAATGTAGACAGAGTAACTCAACAGTTAGCGGAAGATGGTGTTTATTTAGAGTCTATTGGTGGAAAAATTCCTAGTATTCAGGTTTCGGCTAAGACAAAACAAAATCTTAATGAATTGCTAGAAATGATTTTATTGGTTGCAGAAATGGAAAACCTTCAATGTGATTCTAGTGCATTAGCCGAGGGTGTTATAATAGAATCTCAAATGGATCCACTAAAAGGTCCAACTGCCACTGTGATAATTAAAAACGGAACATTGAAAAAGGGAGATATAGTTGCCACCTATTCGGTTATGGGTAAAGTTAGAAACCTTGAAGACTTTCAAGGTAACTTTGTAGAAGAAGCAGGTCCCGCTAAACCAGTAGTTGTTTATGGTTTTAGTGGCGTTCCTTTTGTTGGCGAAGAGTTTTGTGTTTTTGAAGATAGCGAATCAGCTAAGCAATTTATTGATGATAGTGTTAACAAAAGGAAACAAATAGAAAAAAAAGAGGTTAAAGATAGTCAAGATTCTTTAAACATTATTGTTAAGTCAGACTTTTTGGGGTCACTAGAAGCAATAGAAGGAATGTTGTCAGAAATAAATCAAGATAGAGTTGTCTTAAATGTTTTGAAATTGGAGGTTGGTGATGTTAATGAATCAGATGTAAAGTTAGCCAAATCGTCTAATGCATTAATTTTCGCTTTTAGAGTAAAGGTGGCTTCTAATGTTAGGAATATTATTGAAAGAGATGAGGTCCCCGTATTTACCTTTGATATTATATATGAGCTTTTAGAGAAAGTAAAAGAGTCAATGGAGGAGTCTATTGTGTTACGAACCGAGAGAGTTGATCTAGGTCAAGGAAAAGTCCTCGCAGTATTCTTTAATGGTAAGGGTTATCAGATATTGGGTTGCAATATTTTTACAGGTGAGGTAAAAAAGAAATCAAAGATAGAATTATTTAGGGGCGACGAAATTATTGGTAAGGGAAAAGTAACTGAGATTAAGCTTGGCAATAAAAATGTTGAAAGGGTTGCCAAAGGAGAAGATTGTGGTATATCTTATGAGGGCTCAGTAAGAGCTGAGGAGGGTGATGTGTTAGTGTTCTTTATAGAAGAAAAAGAATCAATAGATGGCCTGGTAGCCAAGTAGTAAGGCGTCGGTCTGCAAAACCGATATTGCGTGGGTGCAATTCCCACCCAGGCCTCAGGCTTATATGCCCGGGTGGTGGAATGGTATACACGAAGGACTTAAAATCCTTTGCCTTTATCGGCTTGTGGGTTCGAATCCCACCCCGGGCACAAAAAAACCTTGCTTTTTCAGCAAGGTTTTTATCTTTCTTCTAGTATTTCAATTGTTGCATATTTGAGACCAAAGTTTCGGGCTTGTTGGCGAGAAGAGAACCAAATGTCGACTCTATCAGTATATCGGGAATTCATTCTATCTTGAACTGTAAAGATTTTATCGCCAAATAGTTGAGGAATTCTTATTTTAGATCCAAAAGGCAGAGAGTTAGTTGCAACAATTCCATCTCTTACCCATTCTCCTGATGCGGTAATGAAAGGCTCGGAGTTTGTTTGGTCAATTGTGCTAGAATACCCAGTAATACTCACATTTTTAGTATCTGCAATATCATAAACGATCTTGCTTCCTGTGACATCACTCTCTACTATAACAGCCATTACTGCTTTATCAATATTAGCAGATCTAAAAGGTGATAGGGTATTTTGGTGAAAAGTTAAAAAGTCGTCGCTTAATAATTTTTCTTCAGTTACGATATTATCATTTTCTGGTGTTGTAATATCACACGATAGCGGAATAGTTATCAGGATTCCTGCTAGAAAAATGCTTGCAAGCTTATTTAACGGGTTCCTTTGGGAATAAGGATCGTTTTTTGTGTTTCTACTCATTTAAAAAACCCCTTTGCAGGGGATATTTACATCTTAGCTTGTATTTTTGAAAATGTCAAGCTTTTTTGGAGCGGGTGAGCAGAATCGAACTGCCATCTTATCCTTGGCAAGGATATATAATAACCATTATACGACACCCGCATATGTGTGCCGCGGGCCAGGATTGAACTGGCGACCTCTTCTTTTTCAGAGAAGCGCTCTACCACTGAGCTACCACGGCCAGTATATGTGGGCGGGAAAGGACTCGAACCTATAACCCTCGCGATGTAAACGCGATGCTCTGCCATTGAGCTACCCGCCCGTTTTTTAAAATGTTCTTGCCTGTGCGCGGGAGAGGACTTGAACCTCCACGCTCTTGCGAGCACTGGCCCCTCAAGCCAGCCTGTCTGCCAATTTCAGCACCCGCGCCCATTAAGAAGCCAAATTACTCTTGGCTTTCTTTCTTTTCAATCTTTCTTTTAAGCTTTGCTCGCTTTCCAACTACATCTCTTAAATAATAAAGTTTTGATCTTCGCACCTTACTCTTCTTAAGGATTTCTATTTTTTGGATATTAGGAGAGTTTAATGGTATTATTTTTTCCATCATTACTCCTGATGCATCTCCTCTTAATGTCATTGTTGCCGAAACGCCCGCTCCTTTTTTGGCTATTACGACACCAGTAAAAGCTTGAACTCTTTGTTTGTCCTTTTCGGTAAATCGATAACTCATTTTAATAGTATCGCCGATATTGATTTCTTTTATTTCTTGAATCATTTTATTTTATATTATCTAAAACTTTTTTTAAATCGTCTGGAAGGTCTGCCGAGAAAACACTATCACCTATCTTAATTGTTTTGGCATGTAAGAATTGCCTACTTAATCCCTTTAGCTCTGGTGCATCTTTAAAGCCGTATAATTTGTCTCCAACTAGTGGGTGGTTGATATGGGCCATATGGCATCTTATCTGGTGTTTTCGTCCTGTTTCCAGGATAACCTGTATTAAAGTATAATTTTCGAAATTTTGCAAGACCCTATAGTTGGTAATCGCATTTCTGAGCGCACCCTTGGCTGAGATATCATACAAAGGAAATGCCTTTTGTCTTCTTCTATCTTTGGGGGATCGGCCCATTAATGTCTCTATTCTTCCAGATTTTCCACTAATTACTCCTTGGCATAGTGCAACATATTCTTTATACACATTTCTATTTTTAAATTGCTCTTGAAAGAATTCTAAAGATTTATTATTTTTAGAAATTAGCAATACTCCTGAAGTATCTTTATCCAATCTGTGGATTACTCCATATCTTGGAGCTAGGCCAACTTGTTTTAAATCTGGATATTCAATTATCAAATAATCAATTAACGTTTTGTTTGTTTCTTGTCCTTCGGGGAAAACAGATATTCCAGCTGGCTTATTAACAACTAAAATATCATTATCTTGATATGTTAAATCTATTTTCATTTTGGTGGGTGATGGAGGATTTGAACCTCCGACCTTCTGCGTGTCGAGCAGACGCTCTGCCCCTGAGCTAATCACCCTTATTAAATTGTGTGGGCGCGGGTGGAATTGAACCACCGACCTTCCGCTTATAAGACGGATGCTCTAACCCCTGAGCTACGCGCCCTTCTTAAATAATTTATCAAATTCTTCTTTTTCTATTGTTTCTTTCTCTATTAACACTTTTGTTATCGTATCTAATAAATCTTTGTTTTGGCTTAATATTTTATTCGTCTTTTCTTCTGCTTTCTTAATTATCATTGCCACCTCTTCGTCTATCTTTGAAGCAATCTTTTCAGAATAGTTATTTCTTTCTGTTAAATCTTTACCAAGAAAAACATTATCACCATTTTTACTAAAAGATATTGGCCCTAATGATGACATACCATATTCTCTTACAACCCTATTGGCTATGGCTGATGCTCTTTTAATATCGTTAGAAGCACCTGAGGACATTTCTCCATATTTTATCTTTTCAGCACAATAACCACCAAGGAGAGAAGATATTTCTGCTAAAAATTCTGACTTAGTTTTAATCCTTTTTTCTTCTTTAGGTAGTGTAATTGTGTATCCAGCAGCAGACCCCCTAGAAATAATAGATATTTTCCTCACGGGACTGGACTTCTCTAAAAACGCTGAAGTTAAGGCGTGTCCAACTTCATGAACCGCACTTATTTCTTTTTCTTTTTTTGATAAAATGTGGCTTTTCCTTTGTGGGCCTAGAAGAACTTTTTCTATTGATTCCAAGAAGTTCTCTTGATATATCTTTTTTTTGTTTTTTCTTGCGGCTAGGATAGCTCCTTCGTTGGCGACATTGGCAAGGTCAGCTCCCGAAAAGCCGGGTGTTCTCTCGGCAACCTCGCGCAAATCAACATCTTCTGCTAGTGGTTTGTTTTTGGTGTGTATTTTTAAAATATCTTCTCGATCTTTAATATCGGGATTATCAAGAGTGATTAGTCGGTCGAACCTTCCGGGTCTTAAAAGTGCTGAGTCTAAAACATCGGGCCTATTAGTTGCGCTAACTACAATAACATTTGAGTTCTTTTCAAATCCATCCATCTCTACTAAGAGTTGGTTTAGTGTTTGTTCTTTTTCGTCGTGTCCACCCCCAATACCAGAACCTCTCATTCTGCCAACAGCATCAAGCTCATCTATAAAGATTATGGCCGGAGCACTTTTTTTAGCCGTGTTAAATAGGTCTCTAATACGGGCAGCCCCAGTTCCAACAAATAATTCTACGAAAGTTGATCCAGATGTATGGAAGAAATTAACGCCTGCTTCTCCAGCTATTGCCCTAGCTAATAGGGTTTTACCAACTCCGGCGGGACCAATTAACAAGACTCCTTTAGGTATTTTAGCTCCCATGTCGTGAAATTTCTTTGGGTTTTTAAGGAAATCGACAATTTCTTGTAATTCTTCTTTGACTTCTTTTAATCCAGCGACATCGTTAAATTTAGTTTTTTCTTTGTCATCTGTGTCTCCAATGCCAAGCAATTTCGCCTTTGATTTAGTAAATTCAAGTGATTGCATTGCTCCTCCCTTGGCTTGTTTGAATATATACCAAAAGAATATTAAGAAGAATATTAGAGGAATAAGGGCGATTATTGCAAAATTTAGCAAAGACCAATCTTGAGGCTCTTTTATATTAACATTAATACTAGTTAACTTCTCTGTTCCAACACCATAGCTCGCTAGAGAATCGGACAGAGAAGACTCAGCCTCTTTTCTTGTTGTAAACTCTACGCCCTCTTTGTCGGTAATTTGAAGCACAGAGCCAACTGCAATAATCTCTTTGATTTCTTCTTGGTTTATCTTTTCGGCTAGCTTGCTTAAAGATATTTCTTCGGGTTTTTCTTGACCAATAGTTGCAAAACCAAAAACTAAGGCCAGTAAAATAAATGTGGCCACAACAATCACTATATTTTTTCCTAAATATTCTTTCATTTCTTTTCTTATACCACTAAAAGAGATAAAATTCAATTATTGGTGCCCTCGGCAGGAATCGAACCTGCAGCTATTCCTTAGGAGGGAATCGTTTTATCCATTAAACTACGGGGGCGTATTCGGAGTATATACTTTTTTTCTCTTGAAGGCAACAGTTTTTCTGCTATAATGGTTTTATGATTAAAAAAACATTGCCAATAACAAAAATAGTTAAGAAGGTTTGTCCCGCTGTTATTACAGTAACAGCTCACCAAGACATTTCAAGGTCTGAAATGTATGGGTTGTCTTTTAGCAAAAAGAAAGGAGAGGGGGTAAAAATAGGGGGTGGTTCGGGATTTCTTGTATCTAGTGATGGGTTAGTTATAACATCTTGTCATGTTGTTTCTAATAACGAAGCCAATTACTATGTGGTTTTAGAGCCAACTCTTACATATCCAGCTAAAATATTATCTCGCGATCCAATTAACGATATCGCAATACTAAGAATAGAGGGCAAAGGTTTCCCTTATTTAAAATTAGGCAACTCTTCTAGAGTTGAATTGGGGGAGTCTGTTATTGCTGTTGGCAATCCTATGGGTGAGTTCTATGATACCATATCGGCGGGGATAATATCGGGCCTCTCTCGGTTAATTACTGCTTATTCTGGATCTTCTGAAAAAACAACAAGACTAAAGGGTCTTATTCAAACAGATGCTGCGATTAATCCTGGTAATTCGGGTGGCCCATTAATTAATATGGCCGGAGAGGTTGTTGGAATTAATACGGCGATGGTAGCCGGTGGTCAGAATCTTGGTTTCGCTATACCAATTAATTACGCCAAAAAAGACCTTCTAGAAGTCAAAAAGTATGGCAAAATTAAAAGACCATTTTTAGGTATTAAATATATTATTTTAAACGAAGATATATCTGAGAAAAACGACTTGCCAGTTTCTAGGGGTGCGTTAGTCATTAGAGAGAGATTGGGAGAGGAAGCGGTTGTTTTAAAGTCTGCTGCATCTAAGGCTGGCATCAAAGAGTTTGATATAATATTGACTATTAATGGTCACGAAATTACAGAGGAAAATTACTTATCTGATATATTAGAAAAGTATAATATCGGAGACGAAATAGTTCTTCAAATTTTACGCGATAAGAAGGTGTTGAGCACAGCTTTAAAATTAGAAGAAAAAAGATAGATAAGAATGATTAGGCGAGGAGTGATCTCAATTCATTGTAAAAAATATCGAATCATGTTATTTTTAAATAGATAATCGTTATGACAATTTTAGAGGAAACAATTATATTTATTCTTAGTCAAATTCATAAGGTTGATAAAAGAGACTTATCAAAGATAGAGCTATTTAAGCTTATTTACTTAATTGAAACAGAGTCTTACAGATTTACAGGAGAAAGCTTTTTTGATGAGAAGGTCATATTTACTAGAGATGGCAACGGACCGATATCAGTAGATATTTATAAAGCCCTTGATGATTTGTCTGATTTTGTGCAGATGGAAAAAGAAAAGAAGCCAGATTACCCCCATTCAAGACATTCTCTTTACATTAAGAAAGGTATTAATTATGAATTTAAGAAATTAAAACAAGACCAGAAGCTTTTTATTAACAGTGTTTTATTATCTTTTGGAAAACTAAACATTAAGAAGCTAAAAGAAAAAGTTTATGATACTGAGCCAATGGTAGCTATTCGGTCTGAAGAGAAGCGAAAAAAGACAGAGTGCTTAAAGGGTGCAAGAATGGATTTCGAAACTGTTAAACTGGATCAAGATATGAGACAACTCTTATGAATAATTATGGCATAGGAGACATTTTATTTTTTACATCATATTATTTTAATGATACGAGAGAGTCATTGCCACATTACGGAATAGTGATATTACCATCAATTTTAATGGATTACGATAATAATGTCTTGTGCTCTGTTGTTACATCTTCAGAAAAATCGAAAACAGAGAAATATTGTGTAGCTCTTTTCATCGATATTCATAAATGTTTCTCTAAGCAAACATATTGTTGTTTAAATAGAAGAGACATCCAGTCACTTGTAGACCTAGATCAAGAGAGAGGCTATCCATTATCAACATTAACGAAAGAAGAATTGATTAAATGTTTTAATCTTCTAAAATCTATCAAGTATTCGCCTCATCAAAAGGATAAATATCTTATTCCAACCATTATAAGAGAATGGAAGTTGCTCTTATATAATTAATTCAGTGAGTTAAGAAGATAATATTTCTTAAGTATAATTTGTATGCCGCCGTTATTGATTAAAGAAGGACGAGTTTTTATTTTTTGGGGTGAGCGACGGGATTTGAACCCGCAACCACTGGTACCACAAACCAGAGCTCTGCCATTGAGCTACGCCCACCATGTGCTCCCGGCACGACTCGAACGTGCAACCTACTCCTTAGAAGGGAGTTGCTCTATCCTATTGAGCTACGAGAGCGTCATTTGAGAGTATATACTAAATAGTTTGTAAAATCAAGAAATATATTGTTTTTTTAAAGAAGTTATTGTATTATTAAAGTATGAATATTGAACATTGGCCCTTGGGCGGAAAAGACAACAAAGAGATAGATAGAGAAGACTCTATTCAAATTAGTGATACCGGAAAAGCAGCCCTAGAGAGGTGTGCCGAAAACCCAGTAAGAGTTTTTGATATTATTGATAGTGCTCGGATAAGGGGATGCTTTAAATTATCTAATGGTAAAGAAAGTTCTGAATACTTTGACAAAGAAAAGTTTTATCAAAATCCAGAGCAAATTTCTTTTCTTTGTGCTCTTTTAGCAGAATCTTTTAGTAGGGATCAAGTAGATGTAGTTATTCCAGTCGGAGAAAGCAGTTCTTTCGTTGCAAAAAGCATTGCCGATAAATTACATAAAATAACAAGAAGAGAGGTTTCGAGCGAGAGTGATGTTGAAAATAATTATGTGTTATTAGTTCAAGATGTTGCTTGTAGTGGAAAATCTATTAATGATGCGGTTGAGTCTATTCGTCAATCTGGCGGTAATGTATTGGGTATCGCAGTAATCGTTGATAGGGGCGTTAATATTGAGGATAAGAGTATAAGATTCATTTCGCTTACCGAGCTTAAATAAAGAAAGAGCCGCCAATTAGGCGGCCTTTTTTAGTATTATACGATGTTCTTGCGGTTCTAGGGAAGTTATTTCAAACTTGTATTTTTTGTTAAGTTCTAATTCTTCAGACATTTTTTCTACAGTACCAAATTCGGATACATGGCAGAGACCCTGGACTTTGTCTTCCTTGGATTTTAATTCTATAAAAGCTCCAAAATCATTTATTTTAACAACATTACCATCAATAGTATCCCCGACGCTATATTTACTTTGAATCTTCTCCCATGGGTTTTCTCTAAGCGCCTTGATAGACAAGAAAACACGGTCGTTATTTATTTCAACAATCTTGGCTTCTACATCTTCTCCTTCTTTTAAGACTTCGTTGGCATCGTTTACTACTTGCCAAGAAAGTTCTGATATATGAATTAGTCCTTCGACATTATCTCCAAAGGAGATAAACGCTCCAAAATCAGCAATACCTGTGATTTTACCAGTTACTATATCTCCAATAGAATAACCTTCTAATAACTTTTTATTTCTTTCCATTTCATCTATTTTCTCAGATAATATTAGTTTTTCGTCTTTTTGTGAAAAATCTAATATCTTGACTTCCATCTCTGTTCCAATAAATCTTTGTATTTCTTTTAGTATTTTAGAAGAATCTCCTCCGTCAATTTTGGGATAGTTCTGGCTGGATAGTTGTGATACTGGAATAAATGCCGAGAGTCCCATTACTTTAGTTAGTAATCCTCCTTTGTTGGCTCCAATTATCTTTGCATTAATTGGTTCTCCGCTTTCTTTTTTCTCTTTAATTGTAGTCCAAGCAAAATCTAGTCCCGCCTTACTAGCCGACAATTCAATGTAACCGTCTTCGTTTTCTAGAGAAGTGATCTTGGCAAAAATCTTTTCTCCTAGGGCACTCTTACGCAATAAGTCTTTGGCAACTTGATATTCTTTGCCATAAATTATCCCAGTTCCGTATATACCCAAATCAACATAAACCGAAGATCTGCCATGACCAACAACAGCTCCTTCGACAATGTCACCCACCTTAATTATTTTCTGCTCGTTTATTTTGTCTATAAGTAAATCTTTCATATTGTCTGGATATTATAACAAATGTTGAATTTTTGCAATAGCTGTGATAATATCAATAAGTAAACAATATAAAACTATATGAACATAACTTGGAACGGAGGAAGTTTTTTTAATTTGAATACTCAAAAAGACAAGAATTCAAATATTGATGTTGCCATTGAGCCGATAAACTCAAAGAATAAAGAAAATGTTATTTTGTTAAAAAGTGATAAGGTTGCATCTGGTCAACTAAAGTCTGACACTAAGCCTTTCTTAATATCTGGCCCTGGAGAGTATGAGATCGGAGGTGTTTTTGTGCAGAGTATTGATATTCCAAGTAAAAAACCTTTTTACCTTATTGAAACCGAGAGCATTACTATTTGCTATATCTCTTCTTTAAGTCAAGAAGAATTAAAACTAGACTTTGATAATATTGATATTTTAATTATAGATATTAATGGATCGGACAATGATCGTGCTAAAGAGGTCGCTAAAATAATTGCTCAAATCGAACCCAAGATTGTTATTCCTATGGGATATGATAATAGCAAGCAATTAGATGAGTTTCTGAAAATAATGGGAATAGAAAAACAAGAAGAAGTTTCTAAATTAAATATTAAAAACAAAGACTTATCATCCAGAGAGGGTGTCGAAGTTGTTGTTTTAAGTTCTAAAAAATGAAAAAAAAGAAAGACGAAAACTTAGGAGTTGAGATTGGTTATGTTAAGGTAAGAGAAATTACCGAAGAAATGCAAGAAAGCTATATCGATTATGCGATGTCGGTAATTGTAGCTCGCGCACTTCCTGATGTTAGAGATGGATTAAAGCCAGTTCATCGAAGAATACTCTATGCGATGCACGAAGATGGCTTAAGACATAATGCCAAATTTCGAAAATCTGCTAACGTAATCGGTTCGGTCTTAGGACGCTATCATCCTCATGGGGATGCTTCGGTTTATGATGCTATGGCTCGTATGGCTCAAGATTTTTCTTTTCGCTACCCTTTGATTGATGGACAAGGAAACTTTGGATCTATTGATGGAGACTCTCCGGCAGCTTACCGTTATACCGAGGCTAGAATGTCTCATGTGGGAGAAGATATGTTGCGAGATATTGATAAAAACACAGTAGAGTTTAGAGATAACTACGATGGAACTCAAAAAGAGCCCGCGGTTTTACCAGCCCCCTTTCCTCAATTATTATTAAATGGAACATTGGGTATCGCGGTTGGAATGATGACATCTATTCCACCTCACAACTTTTCTGAAGTTGCTGATGCAGCTTGTTTTGTAATGAGGAACCCCAACGCAAAAACAGAAGATCTTTTTCAATTTATTAAAGGGCCTGATTTTCCAACTGGTGGCAAAATTTATAATCAGAAAGAAGTAATAACCGCTTATTCTCAGGGCAAAGGGCCAATTGTTGTAAGAGGCACTGCCGATGTTGTTGATTCTCCAAAGAATCAGCAGATTATTATTACCGAGATACCTTTTCAGTTGAATAAGGCTAGCTTGGTTGAGCAGTTTGCTAAATTAGTTACCGATAAGAAGATAGATGGTATTAAAGACATTAGAGACGAATCTGATAGAGACGGGCTAAGAATTGCAATCGATCTTAAATCCGACGCTCATCCTAAAAAAATTATTAATCGATTGTATAAGTTTACATCACTTCAAAAAACATTTCATCTAAATATGATTGCCTTGGTAGATGGTATTCAACCAAGGACATTAAGTTTGTTTGAGGTTCTTAGCTATTATATCGATCACAGGAAAGATGTTGTTTATAAAAGAACAGAGTTTGAATTAAATAAAGCTAAAGAAAGAGCTCATATTTTAGAGGGGTTAATGATAGCCCTTAGCAATATTGATAAATGTATTAAGATTATTAGGCAATCCAAGAGTAAAGATGACGCTCGGGTAAACTTGATGAAAGCATTTAAGCTTACTGAAATCCAGGCCAGCGCTATTTTAGAAATCAGACTACACCAGTTGGCTAAGATGGAAAGAGATAAGATTGATGAAGAGTTAAAGGAGTTATTAAAGAAGATCAAAGAATTAACCGCAATACTCAAGAGTCCTAAAAAGATAGAAGAGATTATTGAAAAAGAATTAAACGAGGCTAAGAAGATGTTTGGAGACGAGAGAAGGACTAAAGTTTATATTCAAAAACTAGAAGAGATAGCTGAAGAAGATTTAATTCCTTTGGAGAGTACAATTATCACATTAACTAGTGGTGGATATATTAAAAGAATTAATCCTCAAACTTACAAAATTCAGAAAAGGGGTGGCAAGGGTATACTTGGTATGAAAACAGTGCAAGAAGATGTTGTTGAGCATTTTATTGAAGCCAAGACGCACGATTCTCTGTTATTTTTTACCGATTCGGGTAAGGTGTTTAGAATACCAGCTTACGAAATACCCGAAGCTAATAGAGTAGCTCGAGGTAGAGGTATATTTAACTTCTTAGAAATATCTTCTCAAGAAAAAGTTTTGTCTATTATCCCTTTAAGCAAAGATGATGTGGAAAACGGAATTAAGTATTTAATTATGGCGACCGAACAAGGAGTAGTTAAGAAAACTTCTTTAGATGAGTTTAGGAATATTAGGAGATCGGGCCTTATTGCAATCAATCTTAAGAAGGGCGACTTGTTAAAAAATGTTTGCAAGACTAGTGGCAAAGACGATATTATTATGGTTACTCAAAATGGTCAATCAATAAGATTTAAGGAAAAAGATATAAGAGAGATAGGGCGAACGGCAGCTGGAATTAGAGGAATTAGACTCAAGAAGGGAGATAAAGTTGTTGGAATGGATGTGATTATTAAGGAAAAAGAAAAAGATGAATTACTGCTTGTAATTACTGAAAATGGTTACGGGAAAAAGACACTTCTTAAAGAATATCGTGTTCAACAAAGAGGTGGTTCAGGTATTAAAGCGCTTAATGTAACTCCCAAGACAGGCAACTTGGTAGTATCCAAAGTTCTTAAAGGAGACGAAGAAGACCTTATTATTATTTCTCGCAAGGGCCATGTAATTAAGAGTGAGATATCTTTGGTATCCAAGCTTTCCAGAACAACTCAAGGGGTAAGAGTAATGAGACTTAGTGCGCAAGATAAGGTCGCGTCGGCAATATGTTCTTGACAAATTTATAAAAAAAGGGAAAAATAGATTAAAAGATGAAAATAAACAAATTTATCATTCCTATTTCAATGCTTTGTTTGCCTTTGTCTTTTTGTTTTGCTGAGAGCATCGAATTAACTTCGCCAATAGATGCAACTGAGTTTCCAGAACTTTTAAATACATTTGCAGGATTTTTATTTAATCTAGGATTAGTATTGGCACCACTGTCTTTTTTGGTTGCTGCTTTCTTTTTACTAACTGCAGCTGGTAATCCTAAAAATATTGAAACTGCTAAGAATATTGCGATATACACTCTATTGGGGTTATTAATTCTTTTGTTGGCTAGGGGAATCATTGCCGTCGTTTACGGAATTGTTGGTGAAGAAACCTTGGACATCGGAATAATTATTGGAAGAGTCTTTGGCTATATGTTTTGGCTCTTGATTGTGTCCTCGGTTTTATCATTTCTACTTGCAGCATATTATTTTCTTATGGGTGGTTACAACGAAGAATACCGAAGAATGGGAAAGAGCGTTTTAGTCTTTACTATCGTTGCGATTGTCTTGGCAATATTATCCCAAGGAATAGTGGAGCTTATTACAAGAACTGTTACAGGTTGATATAAAGGTCGAAAAATAAATTAAAATAAAAATATGAAAAAATCATCATTGTTGTTATTACTTGCAGTATGCTTTATGGTTGCTTTGCCTTTTGTTGCTTTAGGTGAGGGGGGATCAGGGGTAGGATTAGGAGAGACAATTCCTACAAACATTCCCGAGACCATTACCATTGAGACAGCTATATCATCTGTTTTTACTGGTGCTTTCTGGCTTTTACTTATGGCTTCGGCACTCTTTTTCTTGCTTGGAGCATATTACTTTCTTATGGGTGGACAAGATGAAGATAGTGTTAAAAAGGGACGATCAGTTCTTACATTTGCTATCATTGCAATTGTGTTGGCCATACTATCAAGAGGTATTAGTGAGTTTGTTATTAGAATAATGGGGGTGTCTTAGTTATTTTTTGTCTGTACAGACAAAAGGGCCCCTTTCTTGAAAGGGGCCTTCCCTCTGTAAGCCGGAGTGGTGGAATGGCAGACACGCATGGTTTAGGACCATGTTCCTTATGGTGTGTGGGTTCGAGTCCCACCTCCGGCACTGATTAAAACAGCCTCTATTGAGGTTGTTTTACCTTTATGGGTTCTTTTAGGTCTTTAATTACCTTTGGCACTTTAATGGTTAAAATACCATCCTTCATTGAGGCGTCTATTCTAGATGGGTCAATATCTTCTGTAATGATAATTTTTCTTGAGAAGTTCCCCCAATAACACTCCTCGATAAAATAGTTGCAGTTTTTGTTTTGTTCGGGGCGAACTCGAGAGCCCTTAATAATTAAAACATCTTTCTCAACAGATATACTAATGTCTTCGGCTTTAATACCAGCCACAGCTGATTGTATTATTATCTCTTTTTCTGTATGACACAAATCTATTGCTAATTCTCCTTCGGGGTCAGGCCACTTCTTTTCTATTTTTTTCTCGGACCAGTTTTCATTTTTCATTTTTATAATTTGCAGATGCTTGCCATTTTTCTTGTTTTTGAAAAACAATAAAAGATGACAATGAAAAGCATTATTAATATAGTGGGAGCGATTACAAAAAGTGATTCGTTCTCCTTACCTGCTATTATAGACAAATTATACAAACCATGCAAGAGCATTGCTAGAAATAGTCCAATAGCAACAATCTTTTTTCGATGCTTAGTAGTCATCATTGAGATTGCTACAAAGTATCCGACAATGCCCGAAGTTAGGGCATGGAGAAATGTTCCACTTGCAAAACGAATAGCGCTTTCGGTAAACATATTTTTTATATACATATGTGGGCTGGCTAGCAGTACCTCTTCGTTAGGTAGAAGAAAAAGTATGTTTTCAAAAGCAGCGAAACCCAGGGCTGCCGTAATAGCATAAATCATAATGTCGGGTGGCTCATCACATTCAGAGCTCTTAAGAGCAGAGTATTTTAAAGCAAAATATTTGGCAATCTCTTCTGTTGTTGCAGCAACAAAAACTACACCTACTAGTGTAATAATATAGTCGTTTAGCCCCATTGATCGCATAATAATGCCAGCCAATATGCCAATTATTATTACTGGTATAGCAGATAATACTCCATAGAAGAATACTTTAATTATGGTTTTTTTAGGTTCAGGCCTTGGATCTTCTCTTAAAAAGAAAACTAACCACAAAAAACTAGGAAGAATAGCGAATATGATAAAATACAATATTTGCATATTATTTTGGCCAAGATTCTATCATTAGAGTTATCTTCTTTTTTATTGGAAGATTTTGATATATTTCTTCGGTGATAAATGGAGCAAACGGGTGTAGCAATATTGTTATACCCTTCGTAATTTCTATTAAAACATATTGTCGAGATTTTCTCTTCTTTTTGTCTTCTAAAACTGGCTTTGATTTCTCTATTATCTTGTCGGCAAATTCGTGCCAAGAGTAATGATATATTTCTTCGGCCGCTTGAGAGAATTTAAAGTTGTTAATCTTTTTGGTAATGGATAAAGATTTTTTCTCAAAGTTTTTTAATATCTGCTTGTCTTCTTTGGTTAGAGTTACTTTTCCTGGCTTGTAGTCCTCAGTGTTAATTAGTATAAAGCGAAAGACATTCCATAATTTATTTACAAAATTTCGGTATCCTTTGATCTTTTCTTCTGAAACTACAACATCTTTGCCGGGCATATTGCCGATTATTAAAGCTAGCCTTAAGGCGTCAGTTCCATACTTTTCCGTAATTTCCATTGGATTAATTACATTGCCTTTTGATTTTGACATTTTCTGACGATCTTTATCTCTCACTAATCCATGAAGATATATTTTTCTAAATGGGGGTTTTTTGGTAACATAAATGCCTAACATCATCATTCTTATAACCCAAAAGAATAATATGTCGTATCCAGTATCCATAACTGAAGTGGGGTAGAATTTTTTCAAATCTTTTTCTTTTAACGAGGCAAAAGGCCATTGACCAGAAGAGAACCAGGTATCAAAAACATCGGAATCCCTTTCAATATTCTTAGAGTTGCATTTTTCACACTTTTTAGGTGTGTTTCCTTCTGTAATTGTCCAGTGACCACAATCAAGACATTGCCAAGCGGGGATTGCTATACCCCACCAATTTTGTCGAGAAATATTCCAATCTCTAATATTTCTTAACCAATGGAAGTAGATTTTAGAATATGATTTTGGAATAATCTCTACTTCGCCACTTTTTAACGCTTCAACAGCAGGCTTAGCTATTGGTTTGGTTTTAATAAACCACTGGCTTTTAATTAATGGTTCTATTGTTTTTTTGCATTTGTAGCAAACTGAAACTGAGTGAGAATAACTTTCATCTATTTTTAAAATAAAGCCCTTATCTAGCATATCTTTAACTATTTTTTCTCTTGCTTCGTCAACTTTCATTCCTTGATATGGGCCAGCGACATCGGTCATCTTGCCATTTTCATCAATTGTTTCTATCGGTTCGGGCATTTCTTTTTTATGTCTTTCCCACATTTCAAAATCATTAAAGTCATGAGCCGGAGTTATTTTAACTGCTCCAGTTCCAAAATCAGGCTCGACAAATTTGTCAGCAATAACTATTAATTCTCTTTCTCCTAAGATAGTATCAAATTTTAATTTCTTGCCAATATACTTTTTATACCTTTTATCGTCTGGGTGAACTGCGATAGCGGTATCTCCAAACTGTGTTTCGGGTCTTACCGTAGCTAATGTTATTGGTCCATATTTCATATAGTATAGTGGATCTATTTTTTCTACTTTTTCTATCTCTAAATCAGAAAAAGCTGTTTTGTGTTTGGTGCAGAAGTTAACTAATCGAGATCCTCGGTAGATTAACCCTTCACTGGCCATCTTTTTAAATGTTTTGTATGTTGTTTTAACTACATGAGAATCTAGAGTAAAGGTATCTCGAGACCAGTCAGCCGATATGCCCATACTTTTTAATTGTTCTTTGACGGTTTTGCGATTTTTTTGAGTATAGTCCCAAACTTCTTTATAAAATTCTTCTCGAGTCATTTGAAAACGAGAGCGCCCTTGTTTTTCTAGTTTTTTTTCATAAACTACTTGAGTTTCAAATCCTGCGTGATCTGATCCGGGCAACCACAAAGCTTTTTTGCCATTCATCCTATTATATCTTATCATTATATCTTGAAGGGTTGCTCCTACCGCATGACCGATATGCATTGGGTCATTGGCGTTAGCTGGAGGCATAAGGATGCAAAAGCTTTCTTTGTGTGTTTTTGGAAGATTGTCGGGATTAAAATATTTAGTTTTTTCCCAGAGAGAAAATATCTTTTTTTCTATTATATTTGGATTATAGTTTTTTTCTATTTTCATATTCTTAAATTAGGATTTGATTTTATCCTAGCATAATTCTTTGTTTTTGGGGATATGTGGCCAGCAACAGCAATCATAAGGGCATTATCTGTTTGTGCTCCCTTGGGGGGCAATAGTAAGCATTTAAACTGTTTAGAAAACTGTTTTCTGAGTTCTTCGTTTGCAGTAACACCGCCACCTAGAATAATGCTCTGAGCTCTATACTCTTTCGATGCCAACAATGTCTTTTTTAAAAGAACATCTATAACCGCTTGTTGCGCCTCTTTAGCCATGCAGTTTACAGAATCTTTGTCTTTAGAATATAGGACGGCTGTTTTTAATCCAGAGAAGCTAAAATCATAGTTTTTATGATTAATCATTGGGCGAGGTAGAGTTATCAAATTGTTTTTACATAACTTCGCTCTCTTAGCTATAGCCGGACCTCCAGGATATTTTAGACCCAGTATCCGAGCAATTTTATCTAGACATTCTCCAGCGGCATCATCCCTTGTTTCTCCAATTGTTTTATATTTCCCTAAACTCTTTACCAAGACTAATTGTGTGTGACCACCCGAGGCAATTAATCCAATAGCCGGAAAGTTAACACTCTTTTGCTTTAGTTTATTGTTTTTAATTTCAAATAAAGATATTAGTAGGTGGGCTTCAATGTGGTTTACTGGTATTATTGGTATTTTCCATTCCGCACTTAGAGCTTTAGCAAAATTAATACCCGACCAAAGAGAAGGATCAAGGCCTGGCCCATAAGTAACTGCAATAAAGTCGATATCTGGTTTTTTGTAGTTTTTTAAAAGAGTTATAGTTTTTTTTAATAAAACATCTTCTTTTAAAAGAATCTCTTTTATCTTTTCTTCTTCAATTAAAGACTTTTCTTTAATCAAAAGATTAGATTTTTCTAGGGCTTTTTTAAAAACAGTAGTTAGATTTTTTTGATGCTCTCTTCTGGCCATGGTTGGGTAAACTCCACCCCATTTTTGGTGTACTTTTGTTTGAGAAGATACAACGTTAGCTAGAATTTCAAAGTCTTTTATAACCGAAACACAAGTATCGTCGCAAGAAGTTTCTATTCCTAATATTTTCATAGTGTTATTCTATCCTTTTTCTTGTAATTTTTCAATTTTTAATGTATACAGTTTTAAGACGGCCCCATCGTCTAACGGTTAGGACACCAGATTTTCAATCTGGTAATCGGGGTTCGATTCCCCGTGGGGTCACAGGTTAGTGGGAACAAAAAATACTCAAAGCTTCCCCAACCGTTAGTGGAAAAGAAAAGAGACAAACCTTTGTTTGCCTCTTTTCTTTTTAGTTTGTTAAACTATACCGTTTTTTGAGCTCCATTATTCTATTATAAGAATTATTTATTGTCTCAATGTCTATTTCGCCAGACATAACAGCATTAAAGATAATATCAACTGCTCTGTAATAGTCTTCTTCGCTATACTCTCCACCATTGTTAGATATGATTAACAAATCACAGCCAGCATTAATAGATTTAATTATTGCTTCTTCGAACCCAAAGTGTTCGGTTATTGCTCCCATTTGCATATCATCTGATACGATTACACCATTAAAACCCAATTCTTCTCTTAGTATATTTTGAAGAAAATTAGGAGACATTGTAGCGGGATAATCAGCATCAATATTAGTATTCATTACATGCGCCGTCATTACCATGTCGTTATATCCCGAATTAATTATCTCTCTATAGGGGATTAACTCTTCTGTTTGATATGTATTGGTAATGTCTACGAGACCTAAATGAGAGTCATCTTCTGAGCTTCCGTGTCCAGGGAAGTGCTTGATTGCACTAATAATATTATTTTCATTTAATCCCGATATGAAGCTGGAGGCGTGTGCTGTTACAACTTCGGGATCTTCACTAAAAGATCTTTGGATCCCTCCGATTACAGGATTTTCGGGGTTTACATTTACATCAACAACTGGAGCGAAGTTAACATTAAACCCAAGCTCTCGAAGTTGATTGCCAAGAAAAAGAGCGTGCTCTTTAGTTTGATCTGGATCTTCTAAGCCCATATTTTCGGCCGACGGAATATTAGTAAAACCATATTTGTCTTTTAGTCTATTGATTAGACCTCCCTCAGAATCAACTGCTACAAAAAGAGAAGGGGATGCAGATTTTAGATTCTTGATTAATTCTTTTGTCTGTTCGGGATCAGTAATATTTCTTTTGATTTCTCCTTTTGAAGGAACATCGTAATCAAATAATATTACTCCGCCAAGATTCAAATCGTTAATAGCTTTAGTAATGCTTGAATCTGAATCAACTTCTAGGCCTCTAAAACCAACAATAAGCATTTGGCCAATTTTAGATTTTAAATTATCTTCTTTCGTTACAATAGAACCTGCCCAGATAAAGATCAAAGAGACTACTAACATAGATATTATTAAGTTTCTGTATGTTTTATTCATATTTTTTATATGTTGCTTCAAATGCGCTTTTAGCAATAATATATGGCTCGCCACCACATTTTCCATTTTCATCACAAGTGTCTACTATGAGACAATTTTCGTCTCCGACTTGAGCCTCTCCCCACGATGCCATAATTTCAATTGGCTTATTGAAAGGATTGTTGATTGCTCTAACATACCCTTTAGCCTCATATTTATTATCTTCTTCTGTTGCCGAATAACGCTCCTGAAATTTTGGACCAGAGACTATATATTGTTCTCCGGCTGGATTGGTAACAATCCAATCGCCCTCATTAGCTTTGTTGACTGTCTCTTTGGTTCCATCTTCTAAGATGGTAAAAATTTCTTCACCAATCTCAGCTTTTCGAGCTTCAACAAAACCTTGTTTTTTATAAATTGGGGCCTCGCTAAGCGACTTTATAATCTCAGGTGACTTACGATCTATACGACTATCTATAATTGGTTCTCTTTCCATAATTTTTATTTAATTAATGATTTCGACATCTTTATTATATTATATTATTTATATTATTCAAATTTATTCTTACGAGAATATGTTGTGTATAATATTTTTTCTCTATCAGAATCGGGTAAATTATCAAAGAAGTCTTTGACTATTGGGTTCTCATGAGCTTTTCTCATTTTCATTTTGGAGTCGATGCTATACAAAGCCTTAGCTCTTTTCTTGGTAATTCTTAGGGTTGTTGGAATTGGTTGACCACCACCACCAATACATCCACCAGGACACGCCATAACTTCAATGTAATCATATTTGTTCATTTCTTTAATTATCTTCTTAGCATTTTTCATGGTAGAGACAACGGCTACATTAAGAGTTTTTTCACCAATTTTAATACTAGCTTTTTTGATCCCCTCTATACCACGGATTTCTTCAAATTCTAATTTATTCAGATCTTTACCAGTCATTTTATTATACGCTGTTCTTAGGGCTGACTCCATTACTCCGCCCGAGGCACCAAAGATTACTCCAGCTCCCGAGAAGGTTCCTGGAGTATCAACTTCACTTGACTCAAGATTGGAAATATTAATAGATTGTTTTCTAAGTAGTGTTGCGAATTCGCGTGTGGTTAAGACATAGTCAACCGGGGAAAGTCCATCTACTTTAAACTTTTCACTATGAGCTTCATATTTTTTTGATGTGCAAGGCATAAAAGAAACAACAACAATATTCTTAGGATCAATTCCTTCTTTTTTGGCCCACCATGTTTTGTATGCTGCCCCCGCATGGATTTGTGGAGAGCGAGCAGTTGTTAAATTGTCTATTATTTCTGGATGATAGAATTCTACAAACTTGACCCAGGCAGGACAGCACGAAGTAAACATGGGTAAGTTCTTGTTATTGTGTATCCTTTCTATTAATTCTTCTGCTTCAATTATTGTTGTGATATCGGCTCCCATATTTACATCAAAGACTTTGTCAAAACCTAATTTTCTAAATGCAGTATATATTTGGCCAGTAAGATCTGTTCCCACTGGTAATCCAAATTCTTCGCCAATACTAGCCCTAACAGATGGGGCCATTTGAGCAATAACTATTTTATTATCATCATTTAAAGCACGCTCTACGCTTTCTATTTCGCTTTTTTCACGGATAGCGCCTACTGGGCAATGAACTGTGCATTGACCACAATAGATGCAGTCGATATTCTGATCTTGATTAATTGTGGCGTGATTATCAATGTTTTTACCCTTCATTTCTAAGATGCCAATACCTAATTTTTTACAAACCGCAACGCATTTATTACAGGAGATGCATAGCCGAGGATCAAACTCAATCGCTCCACCAATGTTGTGAATCTCAATCTTCTTTTCTGGATTATCATATTTTGTCATAGAGGCGCCATACTCTTTAGCCTCCTTAGCAACTGGGCAAAGAAGTCCTTGTTGGCACTTTGGGCAATTCTTGTAATGGTTGGCGAGCAATAACTCTATGTTTTTTAAGCGAAGCCTTTTTACTTTTTCGGTTTCGCTACTCACTCTAAGGTTATCTTCAGCTTTTAGGGTGCACGAAGTAACGATTTTGCCTGTGTCTTCAACTTCAACGAGACATGTTCGGCAACTTGCTCCTACTGGTAAATCTTCGTGATAGCAAAAATGAGGAATATTTATTTTATTTCTAATTGCTACCTCGAGAACGCTCTCGCCAGGTTCAGCCTCATATTCTTTATTGTTTATCCAAATTTTCATAGCACGTTTTTGTAATAAGAGGTGATTGGAACTTCTACTGATTTTCCTAGGGCACAAAATGATGTTTCTTTTAGTGTTTCTAGAATTTCAAAAACTTCACTCCAGGGTATTTCGGAATTGTTTTTTACTAAATTATATAACTGATAAGTACCAACACGACATGGTGTGCACTTGCCACAGCTTTCTTTTTGGTAAAACTTTAGCCAGCGCAAGATAACATCTTTTGGGGGAGTTGTCTTGTCATAAACTTCTAGTCCACCAGCACCAATCATTTTCTGTTCTTTGATTTGTTCTTTGCTTAAAACTAATCCCGAAGCGCTTCCTCCTATCTGAACAAAGAAATCGAAATCAGGGAGATTATTAGTTCGCTTTAACGCCTCTTCAATTGTTATATCGTCAGGCAATTGGTAGATCCTAGGGTTTTTAATCTTTCCAGAAATAGAAAAGAATCTTGTAGTAGAAAAGGTGTTGTCGTCTACGCAAGCAATATTGTAGAATGTTTCAACATTGTTAATAAGTGTTGGCTTACCATAGAGCCCTTCAATAGAAGGATAGGGGGGTTTTAATCGTGGCTCTGTTCTCTTGCCCTCAATTGCATTTAGTAGGGCTGTTTCTTCGCCACCGATATAGCTTGGCTCCTCGATAAAAAATTGAATATTGTATCCCTGCTGATTATATTTATCTATGATTTTAAGGATCTTGGATTCTATTTGATGATAATATTTTTCATTTATATTAAAAAAAGCATCTTTAGTTTCAAGATACTCTAGGGCGAGGATCATTCCTCGGACTACTTGTTCTGTATAATTTTCAAGAATAAAAATGTCTTTGAATAGTCCAATTTCTCCTTCGCTTGCATTGCAAATAACATATTTTTGATCCCCGGGGGCCAAACGAACATCTTGCCACTTTTTGGCAGTAGGATACTCGGCTCCTCCACGACCCACTAGGCCAGCCCTCTCTATTTTCTCTATAATATTCATTTTAATTGGCGGTGGGGGTATCCCGAAGTCAAAACAATTAGGGTATTATTGTTCCACCGTGTTGATAAAACTATACGCCAATTACGCCGAATTTGCAAGAACACAGCTTATCAAATCACGTAAAATCCAACCAAAAGATACCGCCAATTTATACTTTTGATTAGATTGAGGAGCCAGGCTCCTTAATTAAGCGAAGCATGTAACAGATTAAGGCGCTTAGCGCCTTAATTTATATTTTTACATATCTCGTACCACGGCCACGTCCGACGCGCTTGACTTTTCCGAGTTCAACCAGACGATCCAATGCTTGGCGAACTGTACCGAGAGCAATACCTGTTGCTTTGACGATTTCGCCGGGAGCCGCCTCACTAACACTTGAGATGTGTTTCCATACCTTGAATTGTTTTGGCGAAAGAGTGTCTTCCACCTTTTCTTCTTTAAGATATAATAATGCTTTTGTCGCTTGCTCTCTAACAGATGAAAGAAAGAAATTTAACCAAGGGGAGATTGTGTCGCGGTCAGTTCCAAAGGTCTCTTGTGATTTTCGTAGGGCGATATAATATTCATCTTTTCTGCGCTCAACTATTTGCTCATGAGAAACATACTGAACAAATTGATATTCCGACTGTAAGAGTAATAGGTTTGTAATGATACGAGAAAGACGGCCATTACCATCTTCGAATGGGTGGATTTTCAAAAACTCAACAATGAAATTTGCGATTATTAGGAGGTTGTGAAAACGGTTCTTCTCAAAAGCATCATTTGTCCAGTTAACAAGCTCATTCATTTCTTTATCAGTAAGATAAGCCGGCGTAGTTTTAAACATTATTTGAGCAATGTTTCTGTCCGGTCCAAGAACACCGACAGTATTCTCTTTCTTTTTATAGCTACCACGATGAGTATCATCTTTATGCGAATATTTAAGAAGTTGATTGTGGAGTGATGTAATTAAACCTTCTCTTAATGGTAAGCTCTGATAACTATCAAAAACATTTTGAAGTGTTTCTAAATATCCTTGAACCTCTTGAGAATCACGGTCGGCAAATTTTGAGACAGCAAGACCTCTCATGACCTTTTCCACCTCTTTATCAGTTAATCTTGCACCCTCGATACGAGTAGAAGCACCAGTCGAAGTAATTAGTGTAGATTTTTTGAGATTATCAATTACTTGAGGAGTCATTCGCAAGCCAGATTTAAATTCGCCTCGAATTCCGTCAATCTCGGCTAAAAGAGCCACGATTTGTGGATCGGGATTCTTTATACGATGATCAAATTTGTTGAAAATTTCTTTCATATCTATAATTTTGATTAATAATTTAACGCTATAAGTTATATAGTGGATTATAGCGGATTGTAGTGGTAAATGCAAGACAAAGCCTTGTCCAACGCAACACTAGCATGAAATGCTCACCGTTTTCCAATACAAAATGAGCATGAATTTCATGCTCATTTTCCATGATTAAGGCGCTTAGCGCCTCAATCTGTTATATACTTCGCTTACTTAATTAAGGAGCCTGGCTCCTTAATCTAATCAAAAGTACAACTTGGCGGTGTTTTTTGATTGATGT
>NPIE01004596.1_pt1 | contig 93469 bp, 81 predicted proteins | sample 8637661 | NCBI WGS metagenome assembly NPIE01 (sample SAMN07420842, study PRJNA396082) | bioreactor metagenome | isolation source: sample BA12 brine-fed electro-methanogenic bioreactor BA | place: Japan: Kochi | collected 2016-12-09
ATGCAATGTAGGTCACGTGTGGCGGCGCAAGCCGTCCACGTGACAAAAAAAACCCATGTAACAAATATTGCGCGATGTGTCTGTCATGCAATGTAGGTCACGTGTGGCGAAGCCCACGTGACAAGTCTTGTCATTGCGACAAGTTGGAGCGATATCAAATCGCCCCAGCGAAGTGCCAAGCGACATCGGTCGCTGGCAAACCTGCAAGGGGCGTGGCAATCTCCGGAATGCTGTGATAGAGTAATTATCCAGGGCAGTAATAATTTGCGTGCAATCCAATTCCTAGATTACTTCTTCACTGGCGCTCATCGCAATGACAAAATTGTTATCGTCACACAGGTTCGTCCGCTACGCTCTCAGCCGGCGGCTCCTGCCGCCTGGCACTGCGCTGATGCGCCCCGACGGCACTCAGCTTGTCCCCTTGCATGACCTACATTAACTTACACATTAAACCGGATCGTCATCACATCCCCATCCTGGACGATGTAATTCTTCCCCTCCAACCGCAGCTTGCCCTGTGCCCGCGCCTCAGCGAAACTACCGCATGCCATTAAATCCTCAAAGGAGATCACCTCCGCCCGGATGAAGCCTTTCTCCATATCCGAGTGAATCACGCCGGCCGACTCCCGTGCATTGGCGCCGCGTGCCACCGTCCAGGCGTGGACTTCCTTCTCCCCGCCGGTAAAAAATGAGATCAACCCCAACAGCTCATAGGATAGGCGGATAAAGCGGTTCAAGCTGGGTTCCTCAATGCCGTATTCGTCCAGGAAAACCTCGGCCTCATCCGCTGGAAGCTGGGCGATCTCCATCTCAAGCTTGGCCAGCATGCAGACGACCTTCGTATTGGCATAAGGCGTCTCAATTTCAATGGGCGCCTGGTCCTCGGATTGATTTATCACAATTAATTGTGGCTTGATGCTCAGAAAGCCGTAGCTCGACAGCATCTTCCGCTCGTCTTCGCTGAAGGACTCGTGCCGCAGGGGGATTTCATCTGAGAGTAAACCGCTTATTTTTTCAAATAGGGTGTGTTCCCGCTCCATCAGTCCTTTATCCCGTCCCTTGCCGCCTTTTCGCAGCTCCTCTTCAAGCCGTTTTAATTTGCGATCCACCAATATCATATCGTTGAGGATCAATTCCGCTTCCATGTTCGCCAGGTCCCGCCGTGGATCCACCTCTCCCTCGCTATGGGGAACGCTGGGGTTGGTGAAGTGGCGCACGACGTGGATGAAGCCGTCCATCTGAGAAAGGGTGTTCAGCAGGGGCCCTGAGATACCGCCCTGGGCGGCTTTGCCCTCCAAGCCAGCCACATCCGCATAGGTGACCTTGGCATGCACAACCTTCTTCGGCTCGAATATTTCGACCAATTGCCCCACACGCGGGTCCGGCACGTCAATCACCGCCGTGTGCACTTCCACCTTGCCCCCGCTGATGCCGGTGGGGACGTCGCCCCGCGTCAAAGCATTGAACAAGGTTGTCTTCCCGGATTGCGGTAAACCAATAATTCCTAATTCCATTTATTCTCCATCTAAACTTAAGTTGTTTCCATGATACCACTCAATCCAGTCCTTGAAAGGGCATCAATATATTGATTTGTTTCCTTCCCTGGAACCTGAACTGAACAGTTTGGCCGGTAACCGACCAAAGCCCTCCCACATCTTAACTTTTCTGCAAGATGAAAAACAGGGGTTCTTGGGAGGGTCTTATTTTCATTATGAGTCTGCCCCTCTCAATTGTCACGCTTGATTGGCTTTCCTCCTCTCCCTCGGCGAGGGAGAGGACTGAGGTGAGGGTGAAAATTTGGACATTTTTACTTGGCTCACATATAATTGTCGCTACAAGCTGGTGTTTCTCAAAGCGCTCCAAAATCCGCTTGACCTTCCCCCCAGTAACGGTTAAAATACTACTCACTAGCCGAAGTGGCGGAACTGGCAGACGCGCACGACTCAAACTCGTGTGCCTTCGGGCATGTGGGTTCGATTCCCACCTTCGGCATTTGTAACAACTCAGACAACTTTTGGGGGATTTATTTTGTTAACAAATAATATAAATTCAGTTTCAGGAAAAATTGGAACTGTCGGTCAAATTGTGATAAATTTCACAATATTGACTCGCCAGTAGCGATAAAATACCCTAATATAGATATACATACTCTATATAAAAAAATATGCACGCAAAGGACCGCAGACTATGGAAATTGGTGAAACGATATATTTTGATAACCGAGAGGATTGGCGAGAGTGGTTACAAAATAATTTTAAAGATATCGAGGAAATCTGGTTAATATTCCCCAAAAAACACACTGGAAAGCCATCAATTCTATACAATGATGCCGTTGAAGAAGCACTATGTTTTGGTTGGATCGATAGCATTCGCAAACGTCTTGATGAGGATCATTCGGTCCAGCGCTTTACCCCCCGAAAAAAGAAAAGTCACTGGTCACAAGCAAATAAAGAAAGATTGCGCTGGTTGTTAAAAAACAAAAAAGTCCATCCTTCCCTGATTGATTCTTACGAGTCAATTTTGGATGAAAAATTCGAATTCCCAAAGGATATATTGGAAAGGATAAAAGAAAATAAAACAGCCTGGAAGAATTATCAGAACTTCTCAGATGCTTATCAAAGGATTCGAATTGCATATATTGAGGCAGCACGCAACCGACCGAAGGAATTTGAGAAACGACTGAGGAATTTCATTGACAAAACAGAAGATAATCGGATGATAGGTTATGGCGGGATAAATAAGTATTACTAGTACCCGTTTAGGTCTATCATATCTTATGACATAAACTCATCCTGGGAACAAAATGCACTTTCTTGAAAGGCTAAATCTGATTTATCCCATGTAAAAGATGTTGAAAAAGAGTTTATTCAATGGGTCTCATATCCCAATAATCTTCAATATGGTGAGCTTGATGCCTTTTTTGGAGCCTCCCCCGTGCAATAATATCAATAATTGATGTTTGAATCTGGACATATGGCATCAGGGACCCATATGGAAGGAACCGGCAATACCACACGCCATAATGGTAATGTCGGTTCTTTTTTATTTCATCCAGATTTGAGATGTGCCACGGTGACCCCCTCGCCCCCTTCCGTCCTCCCGCCGCCCTCAAAGCGCTTCACATGGGGATTGCGGCCTAAGGCTTGCCGGACGGATTGGCGCAGCTTCCCGGTGCCCTTGCCGTGAATAATGCGCACGAAGGGCAGCCCGGCTAGATAGGCTCTTTCCAGATAACGCTCCAAGGCATCCAATCCTTCATCCACACGCTGGCCGCGGATGTCCAGTTCCACGCCAGGCGAGTCAGGGGTGGACGGCAAGGTGATTTTCCCAGATTTCTTCTTGCTCTTGTTTTCTTCCAGTGGGGCATCGTCCTGCCCCTTGCGCACCACATCGGTATGCCGCGCCCGAATGCGCAGCCGGCCCACCTGTACTTCGATCTCATCCTCCCCCATTGCCGTCACCACGCCGTCCTGGCCCAGTGAACGTAGGTGCACCTTCTCGCCCAACCGTAAAGGCCCCTGCGGCTTGCGGACGGGCTTTTTGGGCTCTTCCCGCATAACAGGTTCAGAGACCTCTTCTTGCAGCGCCTCAACGGCCTCCTCAACCTCATCCACGGCTTCCAGCGGCTGGCGGGCGCGTGCTAACTGGCGGCGCAAGTCCTCCAACTCCTCGCGCAGCCCTTCCAGGTCGCGCTCGGCTTGCTGACGGGTTTCCTCCATCAGGGCAAAGCGCTCATCCTCAATTTGATCCAGCCGTTCAGCGAGCTCATCCCGCAGGGATTCTGCTTCCCGCCGTGCAGCGTCAGCTTCCTCCCGTGCCTGACGCGCCAAATCCCTTTGCCGGTGGATCTCATCCAGCAGGTCTTCAGCCCGCAGATCGGTGGGGTTGATCTCAGACCGGGCAGCCTCAATGATCGGCCCGGGCATCCCCAGCCGCTCGGCAATCGCCAGGGCATTGGAACGCCCCGGCAAACCAATGGTCAGGTGATAGGTGGGTTGGAGAGTTTTAAGGTTGAATTCCACGCTGGCATTGGACACGCCCGGCGTTGTGTGAGCGTAGGCCTTGAGTTCCGGGTAATGAGTGGCGATCATGCTGGTGATACCCCGCTCCAGGAGATGTGTCATCACCGCCTGCGCCAGTGCAGACCCCTCCTGGGGGTCCGTCCCCGCGCCCAGCTCATCCAAAAGCACCAAGGCGTGAGAGTCAGCCTCTTCAAGAATGCTCACGATATTGGTCACATGCCCTGAGAAGGTGGAAAGGGACTGCTCGATGGATTGCTCATCCCCAATATCCGCGAAGACATCATCGAAGACCGATAAAACAGATCCAGACTGGGCTGGGATCTGCAGCCCCGATTGGGCCATCAGATTCAGCAGTCCAATGGTCTTCAACGTAACCGTCTTGCCGCCCGTGTTGGGGCCGGTGATAATCAGCGCGTAAGTTTCCTGATCCAACTCCACATCAATTGGAACGACGGTTTTGGGGTCCAATAAGGGATGCCGGGCTTTGAACAGACGGATGGTGCTGCCGGGATGCCAGCCTTCCTGTTCGCGGAAGGAGACCAACTGTGGCTCTACTGCATCCATATCCTGAGCATAACGGGCACACATAAAGGCCAGATCCAACTCAGCCATGACCTTGACCATCTTTTCCAACGTTTCAGCGTATTCCGCCACCGCAAAGCTCAACTCAGCCAGGATGCGCCGAACTTCGTCCCGCTCTTCCAATTCCAGTTCACGGTAACGGTTGTTCCACTCCACAACCGCCAGCGGTTCGATGAACAGTGTTGCGCCCGATGAAGACTGGTCGTGGACCACAGCTTTGATGCGCCCTTTGAACTCCGCCCGCAGCGGCAGCACGTTGCGGCCGTTGCGCTGGGTGATGATCGGCTCCTGCAGCATCTTTGCTGTGCTGGAATCGGAAATAAACCGCTGCATACGGGACATCATCCGCTCATAGGTGATTTTCATCTCCCGGCGGATATCCCCAAGCTTCTCCGATGCAGAGTCCAATACATCTCCGCGATCAGAGATGGTCTTGGTGATCTTATCCACCAATCCCAAACCCACCGGCAGCCCGCCAGAAAAACCCGATAAGAGGGGCGTCTCCTCGGCCATATTGTCCAGGACGCGCCGAACAATGCGCGAAACAATCAGCGTGTTCTTGATCGCCAGAAAATCCGTTGGCTCCAGGACAGCGTCGCGCCTGGCCCGTCCAATCTGCGGCCGGATATCCTTGGCGTTGTGAAAGGACACGTCCGCATCCAGGCTGAGGATATGACGGGCTTCCCGGGTGGCAGTCTGTCGGGTCTGCGCACCTTCGAGGTCAGGTGTTGGGCGCAAACGGCGCGCCAGCTCCGCCGAAGCGGAGAAATCCGCATATTCAGCCAGGCGTGCGACGATCTTATTGTATTCCAGTGTTTCTAAAGCTTTTTCATTCATGCGAGAGCAAGTTTATCATAAAATAAGGTTGACTCGAAAAGTTTAACCATTCATAAGGTTTTTATTGAGGAGCTTGGGTATCAGAAAGAAGAAGTTTTTACAATTGGCAACAGTTTGAATGATGTGGAGATGATTCGGGATTTCGATGGGTTTGCCATAACCGACAGCGACCCTCAAATTATTCCCCTGACCACAGCCCTGTTCCCCAACATTGCAGCTTGCATTGCGCATCTGCTGAGGTCAAGCTAAGGGCCAAGCACGGACGGTCTGAGCTTATCGTTTGTTCAGGTTTGCCAGCTCAGCGACCAGTTCGTTGGTTTGCTGCTTATAACTCTCAATGATGCGATCATAAAGTGGGACACTCTGCCAATCCTCAATGCGGTCGTGTTCCACCAGCCAATCATAGGTGCGCTTGGCCCCCGCTTTCCAATCAATTGTATATCGAAAATCTAGGTCGGCTTTGGCCGCGCTGTTGTCCATAATATTTGTGTATTGAAAATTGAGGTAGGTCGTCATGGTGTGTTCCGGCGCGATGCGCACGAGGATATCTGCCGGGATGTGCACAAGGGTGGGCTTGGGGGCGCCGATGGCTTCTGCCAGCCGCTCATGAAATTGGTTCCAGGTCTGCCACTCCTCCCCGGTGACGTGATAAGCGTTTCCAAATGCCTTCTCATTCCCAATAGCATTCACAAAAGCACGGGCTACATCCTCAATATGACAAGAGACCCATAGCGCTTCTCCATTGCCATGGACGATGATGGGCTTGCCCTTGCGAAGGCGGTCTAAGAAGAAAGTGTCCCAACCAAAGGTGTGGATGATGTTCCCGCCCTCGCCATAAGTATGCGCCGGGCGGATGATGGTCACATCAAATTGCCCTGCTTCGTGGGCGGCCATGAAGAGGTCTTCGCACTTGGCTTTGTCGCGCCCATAATCCGAGAGGGCTTGCCGCGCCTGAGATTCGATCACAGGAAAGGTTGATGGGGGTTTGGTATAAACATCCACCGTACTGCAAAAAATGAGCTGCTTTGTGCGGTTTTTGAAGGCGCGTATATCGCTCTGTGCCTGTTCCGGTCGGAAGCAGATCATATCAATCACACAGTCAAAGGGGCCGGCCTTTTCCATTTGCTCTTCAAATGTCTCAAATTCGTCCCGATTCCCCTCGATCAGATGATAGCCTTCGGGCAGTCGGGGGGTGGTCTCCCCGCGGTTATACAGCGTCAGGTCGTGGCCGGCTTGCATAAGCTGGCGGCTGATGGCCGTGCTGATCAGCCCCGTTCCCCCGATGATGAGGATGTTCATAAGTTTTTTACTCCAAATGTTTGAAATATGCCTTAATAATGATTATTCCACAAATATTAAATTATACTTTGTCTCCATTAATCTGACTCAAATCGAAGTTCCCACTATTATATTCTACTAACTTATCCCAATTAATATCACCATTCGCATGGCAAAACTCATCTAAAAAAGCCTTCGAGAAGCGGTTAATCACACGATCTTTTTCTCTCAAGAAAGAATCATTATGTTCTTTAGCCCGGTAACCAATGGGTTCAATGATGTCTTTATATAAATCCGTGTTATCACTAATCAGATACCAAAAGTTCTGACCAACGACCTTTAAGTAACCGTGCAGATATGACGTTCTGGTTTTTCCATAGCAAATACCGAGGACGGATTGAACATTGCTTGCATGATGGGATTGCTTTATCCGCGTAACTGCGTTTGCTAAATCTTCTCTTAATTTCCTATGTTGAGAACTATTTCCCCAATTTGTACCAGACTTGATTGAGACCACATAATGTGTATCTCTCTTAAAGAACTCCAAATCAACACCTGAAGCCGAAGACTTATGCCCTTTATAGGTTTGACCTGCAATAAACACAGCAAGTTCTTCAAGAAAATCTCCAAATAATTTTTCTTCAGAAGAAGAAAGAAAAGCATCCAGCAGGCTGGTTATTAATGCGTTTGCAGTTGTAATATTCTTTGCTCTAAATAAATAAGGATTTTTCCTAAGCAACTTTTTAAGATCGAGATTCTCTAATGAACTAATTTTTCGATTATGAAAATCTACGATATTTTCATTGACGAATTCACATAATTCAGACAGGTCTACTTTCCCCATATCACCCTCTCGCTATTCAGAACGATATTCATTTGTACTCTCAGCGACCATCGGTAATTTAATCTGAGTCTCAGATATTCTCTCATTGCTGATTTCTACGTATTCCGACTCATTATCGATGCCAAGATATTTTCTTCCCAACTGTACTGCTGCAACGGCTGTCGTTCCTGAACCAACAAATGGATCTAAAACAATGTCTCCGGGTGCTGTAAACAATTTAATAAACCACGATGGTAATTCAAGCGGAAAAGCTGCGCTGTGGTTTCTATTCGAGCACTCCGTAGCCAAATGCAATACATTATTTGGATAAACTTTCTTTCTGCCGACCCAGTTACTGATATTTTTCCCAAATCCACTACCCACTTTGGATTCATCCCGGATTTTATCTGTCTCACTTAAATTGCTCAATCGATCTTTAGCCCAATCCCCCACAGGAACCATGACCGCTTCCTGATACATATTAAATTTTCTTTGTTTATTAAATTGAAGCAGCCTTTCCCAGTTATCACGAAAACGATTTGGCCACTTTCCTGGATAAGAATTCTTCTTATGCCAAATAAATTCTTCTGTCCACAACCAGCCTTGCTTCCGTAATTCAAGAATCAATTCAATAACATATGTATGTCTCTCACCATTAACGACACGTTCTTTAATGTTTAAAACAAATGTCCCTCTTGGCTTTAGTACCCGAAAGAATTCCTCGGCTTTGGGTAAAAACCAATCCACATAATCTTCCGGTTTAATTCCCCCATACGTTTTCTTTCGTTGGTCCGCATATGGCGGCGATGTGAAAATTAAATCAACTGAATCATCAGGTAGTGACTCTAATACTTTTTTACAATCTCCTAAAAGTATTTGATTCTCAAAATTCATGACACCTTATCTTATACAAATTATAGAACAATTGTTATATATAAATATATCTTAATTCACAAAATTTCGTCAAGAGAATTATAACAACTTGAGCATTATAGGTTTACGTGTATCTCCGCCGCGACCTCAATCTCCTCCAAACTCACCGCACAGCGGTAGGCATGCACTTCCACCTCCTCCGCGCGCACCTCGCGCAATGCCGCAGCGAACGCCGGATCCACGGCTTCAAAGGGCGCAAATCTGACCGCATCCTCCCGTTGAGCCACAAAAACCGCGCTGGCGCGATCTCCCCGGGCAGCCAGCTTCGCCAGCTCCCGCAGATGTTTTCGCCCCCGTGAGGTCGGCGCATCCGGGAACATCCCCACGCCCTGCTCGGCATAAGTGACAGATTTGACCTCTACCCAGCAGTTCTCCGCGCCCTCAGAAAGCCGAAAATCCAGTCGGCTGCGCCCAAAGGGAACTTCATTTTCAAGATTGGTGTATGGAAATGCCGCCAATCCCCCCTTAGCCTGGGCTTCAGCGAAGGTGCGGTTGGCCATGGCGGCATCCGTGCAGCACAAGCCGCCCTCCGCCAATTCCGCCAGGGTGAGCGTAAAGCGCGTCTTGCGCTTGGGGTTCGCTGCCGGTGCCAGCCACACCCGGCATCCTGGCCTGAGCACCCCCGTCAAACGGCCCGTGGTGGGCACAAAGGCCATGCCCACGCCCCCAGTCTCCAGCCGCACACCGGCTGTGAAACGGTTGTCACGTTTAATGAAAGTGGCAGGGATAAGTTCAGGAAATTTCACTGTTGGTCTTGGATCGCCTGGCGGATTTCGGGATGCAGCGCCCACAACCCTCGAGCCACCGCCTGATTATAGATCACCTGCGCGGCGGCGAAAATTTCTTTGCGCGCAGCGTAGATGTTGGGATTCGGCACCTCAATTTTATCACCTCGCAGCATCGCCAGCAGCAAGGCTTCTGTGGTGGCCATGAAACCCTCATCAGCCAGCGCCGCGTCCAGCTCTCTCTGATCCAGGGCCTGCATCAAGGCCAGCATGTTCTCACGGCTGGCTTCGGGGTCCACTTCCCCCTGGCTGGCCCGCAACACTTCCAGCGCAACCTGATACCAGGCCGTCAGCGGGTCAAGCCCGTTATCATGCTTTCTGCCAGAGGCCATAGGCTTCATCCTTTCGCCATCCTTCAGCATCTAAGTCCAGAGGCAGAGTCTCCCAGCCCCCCTTAACCCGGGATACAATCGCCTCCCAGGGCCGTAATCCACTGATGGAATCGACGCCTTCCACGCTGCAAGCCCCGGCAGCGGCTGCCATGATCAATGCCTCTTCGGGTGCTTTGCCCTGCAATAGGGTACTCAGGAAACCGGCAATGGCTGCGTCCCCCGCGCCGGTTGTCCCACGCACATCCGCTTTAAAAGCGGAGGCCCACAACTCGCGCTGATGCCATTTTGAATCCAACCCCTCCAAACCCCGCCCGCCTTTTCTCCAGCTCGATTCATCAGCCGTGCGCAGGTAGATGCCCCGCTCCCCGCACTTGACCATGACGGCTTTCACGCCGTGCTCCAGGACAATGCTGCCCAATTCTGCCAACAACCCAGGCGTTGCCGCTTCGATAAAACTGGTGTCCGGATCTCGGTTGATCCGGTCAAATTCCTCCCGCTGCAGCAGGAAGATCAATTCCGCCGCGCTGGGCAGGAATAAGTCCACCAAGGGCAGGGTGTTGGCCAGCAGCTCAGGCCAATCCACCTCCCCGGCAGGGCTGGTCGGGTCCGGCAGTGAAAAGTCCAGGGAGGTCGTCAGTCCTGCCCGCCTGGCGCGCTGCAGAATCATCACCAGCTCCCCGCCCCCGCCCCGGTAGATGGAACGCATCAGTGAGGGGTAGCCAAAATGGAATAAATCCGCTTTTTCCAGCGTCGCCCGGGGCAGGTCAGACGCGTAAAAAGTATTGTTGACGCCTTGCGAGTGAATAAAGGTTCGATCAAAACCGGGGGGGTTGAGGACAATGGTGTAACTCGTCTTGCCGCTGGGGTCAACGGCTAAATCAGAGACCAGCCGTGGAGCAACATCTCCCAAAATCTCCTGGATTGCCCGACCAAATAAATCGTCGCCGATTTTGCCAATTAATCGTACCGGCACGCCCAGCGTGTGTAGCGCCAGACCGGTGTTGGATACCGCCCCGCCTGTGCTCAACGTGGCAGCTTTGGCCTGAATCGCGCGTCCGGGTTGCAGGAGGTCCCGGAATCGGCCCTCCGGCACAGCAGATAGGTCGGGCATGATATCCAGGCAAATATGCCCGGCGACAACGACTTGCTTTGTGATGATGGTGACACCTCCGATGACTGATAATCATTCTAATCCTACCATAAGGGCGCGCGGGCAAACATTTTCACGAAGGGGTCTCAATATATAGATATTTGTGAATGTTGAAGGGTGAAAAGGGGATGGAAATAACGGTTACATCGAATGAGTCTTAAGAGGGTTTGAAAAGTGTCTTCGGCTGCCAGAAGAACATCAGGGCGGCCGCCAGGAAGGCCAGCCCGCTGCCAAACAGGAAGGGCGCCGATGGCCCAAACCCCGACCAATCCCCAACCCCCTGCCATAATACCCCTGCAATCAAGGAAGCTGGGAAATCAATGATGCCTAAGATGGCATTATAAGTGCCGTAGGCCGTCCCGCGCAGCTCCGGCGCGACCAAATCGGCGACCATGGCTTTGGCCGTGCCATAAGCCAGCCCATAATACAAACCGTAGGCGACATAAAGCGCCCACACATGCCAGGGCCGCTGTGCCAGGGCAAAGCCCAGGTAGATCAAGCCATACACCAGCCAACCGCCGATAATGACCTTCTTGCGCCCAACCCGGTCAGACAAGGAACCCGCCGGGGTGGAAACCAGCGCATACACCAGGTTGAATACCGCCAGCATCAACAAAATACCCAAGACGCTGATACCGCGCTCCTGCGCTCGCAGGACGAGGAAGGCGTCTGACGAATTCCCCAAATCAAACAAACCAACGATAACCATAAAGACCAGGAAGGGTTTCCCCAGCCGCTTAAAGGATATTTTTAATTTCGCTTTTTTCCCCTTGCCCGTGATATCCCTTGCCCCAAGGGCTAGGGTCAGGACGGCCAGAAAAGCGGGAACCAAACTGATTAATACAATTAATTGGAAGGTGCTTCGATCCAGGTTCAAGCTGGCAGATTGGGATAGCCAGACAATCAAGGCAGCCGCCAATATGCCGATCACCGCGCCGCCGGTATCCGCTGCGCGATGGAAGCCAAAGGCTAACCCGCGTTGATCCTTATCAATTGAATCTGCCACCAGGGCATCCCGCGGTGCGGTCCGCACGCCCTTCCCCACCCGATCTGCCCAACGCACGCCAGCAGCCCAACCCCAGGAATTGGCAAAATAGAAAAAGGGTTTAGATAAGGTAGAGACGGCATAGCCCGCCACCGCCAGCCACTTGCGGCCATTCAGCTTGTCTGACAGCCAGCCAAAGAATATCTTCAACAAACTGGCTGTGGCTTCCGCAACACCCTCAATGATGCCGATGATGTTCGTCTTGACCCCCAACACATTAGATAAATACAAAGGCAGGACATTCAGTACCATATCGCTGGAAATATCGTTGAAAAAGCTGGTCAGGCTCGCTGCCCAAACGTTTCGGGGCAAATCCTTCAATTTATTTTTACCCTTGTTTTCCTGTGCCATTTCAGCCTCCAAAAACTCTTAAACTTATTCAATGAGTATAAGACGCGGCTCAAAGAAAAAAACCCAACTCAGAACAGCAAACACCAGGCCAAACACAATGAACAACACACCCGTGGCACGGGATTTTTTCGTCGGCGCGGTTTTCGCCCCTCGCAGCAGCGGGAAATTTTCTTTTAGCAAACCCATCCCAGATTTAGAATCTGTCTGGATATGCGTTTCATAGAAACGGTCTTTGATCTTGAAAACAACACTCTCTTGACCGTCTTCGACACTTAATAATCCCACCATTACTTTCTCACCAAGGAAAGTTGACGCTTCCCCTTCGCTGGCGCTCACCTGCATGCCCGCCTCACGATATCCCTCTGTCAATACCGCCTCCACTTCCTCACCGCTGAGCCCGAAAACCAGAAACCCACGCGAGGTAATCCACAACCCTACACCCAGAATCAGGTCGATGACTATCACCAACCAAAACCCCCACCCAACCGTGAATCCAGCATCGCCGTAAAGGTTATTTTCTAATGCCGCCAGCAGGTTGGCCGCCAGCAGAGGAAAGAACACCAGCAAACGCCAGCGCTGATGAAGGATAATGACGGGGCGCAGCAGCAACAATACACCCATCGCCCACAATGAGACGACCGGGATGATAAACATCACAATCTGCAAAATCTGAATGAGCTCTCGCAACTTTCATCCTTGCTTAAAGAATCGGATAATTCGCCTCAAACAAACAGAACTATTATTGAGGTTGAGCTATGCACAATATTACCTTATTTGTAAATTTTTACCTTACTCTAACGCCCAACATTCCTTAATGAAGGGTGTCAGGCTTTTTCCCGCTTTTCGAATTTATACATCCTGAAATCACACACAGGATGATAACCCACCTTCTGGTAAATAGAATTCGAGGTCGGGTTTTCAAGGTCTGTAAATAAATTAATGAATTGATAACCGGAGTCCAGCAAGTGCTGGCTGAGGCGCGCCACCAGCGCGGTGGCATAGCCCTGCCGGCGGTGTTCCGGTGGTGTATAAACCCCGCCGACCGTGATGGAATGCGCCACCGGCCGCGCCTTGAGTGCCATGGAGACCAATTCCCCCTCCCGCTCCCACACAAATGCTTTGTTGTCATCAATGATCTTTTGGGTGCGATCCAGATTAACCTCACGATTTTCTACCTTAGCTTCGCGTGCAAAAGCCTGTAACCACTCAACCATAATCTCTGCATCTTTATTGTGTGCTATGCGGAAATACCCCGGCGGCAGTTTTGGCAAGCGCACATGGCGCAGCTCGTACACCCGCTGATACATCCCGATTGTACTGTCCTCCCCTGTTTGTTTACGCCACAGTTTGGCAAAAGCCTCCGACAATTCAACCGGGCCGATCACGCCTGGCACTGAGACGTCCTCCGAAAGTAAATGATCCATCAAAACAGTCAGCCCCTGCATAAAACTGTCATTGCCAGCCAGGATGATGTTATGAGGGGGCGTCATGACCGCAGCCATGAGCAGCGAGTCATCCTCCCTGACCACAGCATAAAATGGATTCTGGTAAGCTTCCGGATCCCGCACCAACCGCTCACATATCCCCAATATCAAATTATTGTTGGATTGGCGCGAATACAGGAAGTCTCCAGCGACGGCGAGAAAACTTTCTGCATTTTCATATAGAGACAGCGATATCCCCATGGCTATGCCTCCTCAATTCTAATTAGCACTATTATAACAAAAACCAGTCTCCAAAATCAATGAGGGTGTTGGAAAAGTATTTTTCAACATTATCTTTAGCAGTATGAGTTTTTCTTGTGTGTTTTTCCTACGCTGGGGAGGAAATAAGGTAAACACCAATTGGATTTTATCAAAGCACCCATGAAAAGACCGGCTACAAAACAAACCTCACTGTCTAAAGATAATGAAATCATTTGATTGGTTAAAAATGAGCCGTCATTTCAATATTTTTTAATTACTTGTATAAAACAATAGGGGCGACCCGTGGGTCGCCCTTTAAATGATATAAAATTTCGCCTGTCCTACCAGGTCATTTTTGCAGTGGATTTCTTTTTATTTAACCCACTCCTATATATCCACACCCAGCCAATTGCGGATCAGGAACCCAATCAGGAAGCTGAAAGCCGCCACACCTAAGCTGAGCCCCGCCATTTCCAGGAAGTTCTTCCAGAAATTTTTATTCTGCGCCACCGATGTATAAAAGTTGAACACAGCGATGATCACCACCGATGTGGTCAGTGTAATCGCCAGGGCAACGATCTCATTATTAACCAAGAGATAGGGCAGGATGAGCAAAGCTACCGTGAGTATATAGGCAATACCCGTGTAGATGGCCGCCCGGACGGGATGCTTGTCGGTATCCTCAGAACCCGTTGAAAGGTATTCCGAAGCTGCCATGGAAAGCGACGCAGCAATGCCCGTCACCAGGCCGGACAGCGCGATGATCCTCACATCCCGAAAAGCCAGCGTCAGTCCCGCCAGCGCGCCGGTCAGCTCGACCAGGGCATCATTCAGGCCCAACACCACCGACCCGGCATACATCAGCGTCTCCTCGTCCAGCATCTCCAGCAGCTTGTCCTCATGTTCGTCCTCATCCCGGATCACATCCCGCGCTTCGGGCAGCTCATCAGCGATCTTTGCATAATTGACCTGGGCTTTTTCCTCACCCAGCTCCATCAGCTTGAAGCCGAAGGTGAAGCCAAACACTTTACTGATGGCCGTATACAGCCAGATCTGGAATTTATTTGGCTTGACGTCCTCGCCGGTATAACCCTTCCAAATCTCATAATGTCTTTTTTCGTCATCGCCAATCTCTTCAACGACCTTTCTGTTTTCTTCATCGGGTAGGATATCGGCGATATTGTGATAGACGTGATACTCCGTGATTTCCGTCCTCTGCGCTTTCAGTAATTCTTGCCTGAGTACTTCATTTAATTCCATTTCCAACTCCTCAATTCATGATTGATTTTTTCGTGATATTTATTTTTCATTCTGACACTCGGGGCACAACCCTTCAAAAAGCAGTTTTGACTGATGTAATGAGAAGCCGCTCCGCGCCGCAATTTCTCTTTCCAAGGCGTCCATCTTTTCGCTGGCTATATCTACAATTTTCCCACAGGACGTGCAAACCACATTAACATGAGGCTCGGTATCCATATCGTAATGCACGGTATCATCCCCTGCCTGGCCGATGGCTTGAAGGGCTCCCACCTCCACCAACGCGTTGAGGGTGTTGTAGACCGTCATCAGGGACAGGGAGGGCATCTCCGGCTTGAGGGCCTCATAGATCATTGCCGCGGTGGGGTGCGCTTCAGTCTCGCTCAGGTAGCGGCAGATCGCCCGTCGTTGGGGTGTGACCCGCATCCCTGCGTCGTGCAGGGTTGAAATGAGTTTTTCTAATTCTGTCATCATCACTTCTTATTTATAATCATTATATATTTATAATTATTATAAGTTATGGTAAAGATAAAGTCAAGGGGAAGCCGAAAGACCTAAGAGATCATGGCATTTATCCTCAACCTAATAAATCCCCCAAACATTCAAATGGACTGGAATAATCTTACACAGTGACGAGTGCAGCCAAAGCGCTAAAGTACCCTGATCCCGCATTTCGGGCAGTGGGTGGCGCCGGTCTTCAACTGCTTGCCTTTCTTGTTACCGCATTCCAGGCAGAACACCGCTGAACAAGACGGGCACACAAATTTCCGTTTGGTCATCATGCTCAGTTGATCCATCCAGTCCGATCCTGTGATCACCGTCACCCCGCTCTGTCGCTCATAGACTTTCTCATGACAAAATGCACACGTATCCTGTTTTGCCATCACAACCTCCTCATAAGTATATTAATAAATATCAGAATATAAATCAAGACCAATCCAAATCTGGTATTTGTCAACAGGATACAGGGAAAGAGAATATTTAGCCGGTAAAGCAAGTCGGGAAAAATCCGTCTATCAGCATATTCTATTGAGATATGTGAAAACACCCTGTGAACTTAAGATTCCACCTGTGCGGATTCTTGCAGCACACGGGATTGGGCAAAGTCAATCCCCTTGAGCATCCCCAGCGCGACCAGCAGCAGCCCCGCTTCCAGCGCGAAGACCAGGGCATATGCAGAAAACACGCTCCCACCCAGGGCGCGCATCATATCCACCAGCCCGCCGGACAGCAGGCTTCCCAGCGCCTGGCCCAGGTTGTGCGCCACACCCCACAACCCCATCAACAGGCCGGCCCGCGCTGCGGTTGTGAACTCGATCACGGCCGTCAGCATACCAGAGGCGGAAAGGCCCGTGCTGATCCCCAACACGAAAACTAATCCAAGAAATAAACCCGGCAGCTCCAACAAGCCCGACAGGATCAGCCCCATAAAGGTCAGCACGCCCAGCAGCAAACCCACCCAGACAACACGCTTGTAGCCAAAGCGCTTGACCAGCCACATCCCCGCCAGCCCCATTGAGACCAGGGTGCCGCCGCCCCACAGCGCCGTCAGGCTGGTCGTCTCGCCCACCGACATCCCCAGCACCAGGCCGGCATAGGGCTCCAGCAGGACGTCCTGCCCCAGGGTGCCGATTACAATCAGCATCACAAAAATGAAAAATCGGCGGATTTGGGGGTCCGCCCAAATCAGTTCTTTGAAAGTTTCAGAGAAGGGGATAGAGCGCGCTTCCGCACTCTCAGCCTTCAGGGAATGCCTGCGGGGCTCCTGTCGAAGGACGGCGAAGGCCGCCAGGAACAAGAACAAGGCTGCGACGCTCAAAACAATAACGGAAAGTCGAGCGATGTAGAAGGGCACCAGCAAACGGCCCAGCAGCACCGCGCCGGCCATGATCCCCAGGAACATAGCCACCTTAAAAAAAGTTACCGCGCGCGGTCGCTGCTCGCCAGTGAACTTATCCGCCAACAGCGCCTCAAAGGTGTTGCTGGCCAGGTTTTTCCCCACGCCATAGGCGATAAAGGCCCCAGCGACAAGAACTCCCAACAGAATAGTGAGAGACGCTGTACGCATGAGAATCAGAGTTGCCCCAACGACCCCCAAACCAGCGATCAACGCGCCAAAGATAATGAGGGGTTCCCGCCGCAGCCCCCAAACCGGATAGGCATCTGAACGGTAGCCCAGCCAGACGCGCAGGGGCGAGATGAGCAGCGGCAGGGCAAACAACAACCCCACCAAAGCGGCGGGGATATCCAGCTCGACGATCATTACACGGTTAAGAGTCCCGCTGACCAGGACGCTGACCAAGCCCAAGCCCAGGGGAAACGCGGCTAAACGCAGATGATGAAGAAAAGTATTTTTCATAGTGGGGGTCTCATTTCACGGTTATAGAGCATCATTATGAATATTAACGCCCCCCAGTTAAGGATTCAAGGACTTAAGTCGTATTATCATGACATCTGGTACAATCCCACAAAATGCCCCGCATCTCATACAATGGGCTTTTGAGCAGAAAGGATCGTTATGCAGCCCGACCTCTTCCACTACGACCGCCTGGTAAAAAGCGAAGACCTCAACCATCACGGCACCTTGTTTGCCGGCCGTTCAGCGGAATGGTTCATTGAAGCCGGATTCATCGCCGCTGCCAGCGCCCTTCCCGCCGAAAATATCGTCTGCCTGAAAGTGCATGGATTGACCTTCACCCACCCCATCAAGGCGGGTCAGATCGCTTGCTTTGAAAGCAAAATCGTCCATGTCGGACGAAGTTCCCTTGTGGTCTATGTTCGGTTAAAAATCCAAAATCAGGACGAACCGTTATTAACTGGCTTCATCACCTTCGTCCACATCAACGCGGCAGGGAAAGCGGAACCCCACGGCTTGGAATTGGATTTAGATTCCGAAGAGGACTGCTTGCTCAATAAACAAGCCCAGGCGCTTAAGTAGATCCGACGGCCTAAACCCCGGCATATCCCCCAATATGTTATCCATGAACGCTTAATTGGAGACGATCTTCTGCCCCTCTTCCAGGGGTTCATACCAACTGTTTTTGCAATCTTCGCACTTGATCAGGACTTTTCTGTCCAGGTCCGCTTCTTTATGGTTCATGAAGAAAATCACTTCCTCAAAACCAATTTTCACCATATAACCGCCCCACACCAAGAGCGTCATAGCCCCCAAAAAGGAAAAATCGCCGCCGGCGACCAGAACCACACCCAGGACAAAAATGGCCGCCCCAATGATCCCGATAATCCAACTTCCCACATTGGGTTTCCGGTGAACTTCTTCCGATCCTGGCAGAGCATAGAACACCTTACCCTTGGATAAGTTGGTGGATGAACACTCCGGGCAGGTCATCAGCCCTTCATTTGTTTCTGGATTTTGTTCAGCATTTTCTGTCATAGAAGCCTCCTAGAATTAATCATAACACAGCCAGTCCAGCTCCACTTCACTATGCGCACTCAGGGCACAGGTCACGTGTGGCGAAGCCCACGTAACAAATGATGGAATGTCTTATTATCACGCAGGCCTACTTAAAGTGAACAACGGAACAAAGCCTTCCCCTTGAGCGCAGCGAAACGCCCGAAAATGTAGGTCACGTGTGGCGAAGCCCACGTGACAAAAGAGGGTAGTGATATGTTGTCTGACACATCCAGGATAAGCTCTCTCACTTTTCAGGCTACGTTTAATTTTTCCGCCCCTTCAAACACAACCCCCGACTAAGTCCTTTACTCTTAGCTTAGATCAACATCCTTCTGCGCGGCAATGTCCGCCGCCCTGACCGCCGGATGGTGGTAGCGGCCCTTTTCAACCGTCTTGCGCCCCCTAATCTGGATCGCTTCCGCCGGGCAGTAGTGCAGGCAGGCGAAGCAGTAGGCACAGCGGACGGAGTCTTGCCAAACCGGCTTCCCCTCCGCCAGCCTGATTTTGCCGGTGGGGCACACGCTCTCACAGGTGCCGCAGCCGGTGCAGCGCTCATCGGCGTAAAAGGACCGCTCCATATTCGGGAAGCGCAGCTTGCGGAAAAAAACAGAAACCAGGGACGTCATGATGAGCGAAAGAGGGAACAGCCAGGCGGGGTCCTTGGGGCGGTGGTTTTGCCGCGCCGATACAGTACCCTGGATAAGGTCCAGGGCTTCCCGCATGCCTTCTTCCGTCCGGGCACATTCCTCTGGGGAATAGGTCTCAAAAACGGGGATGTAGCTCTGGGGCATCTCAAAGGCGAAGCCGGCGTCGAGGTGTTTGCCCTGCCGCGCCAGCAACTTGTCAATATCGTCAAACACCTTGCTGAAGCACTCCCGGGTGCTGACGGCGAAAATGTAGGACGCCGAGCCGAAATCCGCCCGCTCCAGAAACTCCCGCACCGGCCAGGGGAAGGTCAGGGCGTGGATGGGGAAGACCAGGGCGACCACGTCCGCTCTGATTTGGACCTTGCCCGCCTGCAAGGCGCGCAGGACAGGGACAATGGACGCATCCGAGAAGCGCGCCGCCAGCGCCCGTGCGGCGTGCAGGGAGTTGCCCGTGCCAGAGAAGGTGTAGAGCTGCATAGGAGTATGCCCCTTTTTATGATCGAGATGATTCGGTTATATCATATTACGAAAAAGTGAGCGGGAAGTTGCAGGTTTATGCCGGTATCTCTGATTCATATCTTTCAATATTCTTTATAATTATCACCAGCAAAAATGATTTCTTGTCGTGAATCATTCGAATTATTTAGCAGCATTCATCTGAATTGCGACAAAAATCACTCAAGAGGAATAATTTTGCGTTTTCCTCTGATCCTGACTATTTTCTACGTAAGGATATTTAATTATTCGCCAATGATTTCCAGATAGTCAGATTCTGTAATTTTTTCTAAGCCATAAAAATTTACCCCTTCGAGAGGTGCACCAAGGCCGCTGATTTGCCAGCCTTCCTCGTACTCGACAAGTACAAATCCTCCCAGGTAGTAACTACCCTTATACTCATACAAGACAACAAATTCTTTTTGATCAATAAACCCGAAGACGTTTGCCGATTTCTCTATGTTCTCCTGATGTCGATCCGAGTCTTGTGTTTCCGGATTGGAATAATCAGCTCTGACAAGTTCTAATGAACGTAATTGTGAAGGGTCTAATTGATCCAACAAATCAATATCTTCTTCTTCAAGCTCAGTTAATAGAATCGGTGTGACTAAATCTAAATCAGGGATTAGCAAGCTGAAAGAAAACATTTTAATTTGATTGGAGGCGCTATTGAGCTGGTAGGCATAGTTGATCTCAGAATAAGCCTCGAATTCTTGCGGTGCCATTGAATTAATTGGCATAAAGGCGCCCATTCTTTCAATGTAAGCCTCAAAATCATATCCCTCTACCATATTGTCTAAAGCAAATAGCTTTAATGCCCTATCGAAATCATTGTCTTGAATCGCTAAAACGAATTGATCAATGACCTCTTCAGGGGTTTCATATGCTTTGCTTTCACTGGCAATTGAGGATGACTTTGAGGCAATTTGAGAAATTGGAGTGTTAATCAATCCTATGAGGGAAAGAACCAACAAACCCAACAGGACCAATGTGGCAACAAAAAAGATGACCGTCGTAACCAGAAATATATTTTTGAGTCTCTTGGTTTTCTTGAGTTTCTGCTCAGAAAAATCAACGCTAGGTTTATCATTATTCATCAGATAATATCCTTTTCCCATTAAAGATTTACTAAGGACTGAGAAGATTTCAACAATTAAATATGCTTCCCAATCACATTTTACAATAATCAACTTAGGTTATCAAATGAAAAATGTTGGATTTCTAATAACACGGATTGTTTTACTTATAAGATGCAGACAGTTCATCCCTGCCCCAGAGCGGATAATTATGTGCTTCCAATTCGGACAAATCTATTAAAGATAACCAACGTGGCATTTAAACATGTGGAAGAAATCAATGGGCCTGGTACGCTCTTTGAGCAGTTCGAACCAGCGATCTAAACGCGATAAGTAACAAACCACCAAAGAAATTATATCATGTGAATGATAACAGAGCTTGATGGATCAATAATTTCATAACCCAACATTAAAGAAATTGGCATGCAACCTGCCCTGCGCTTTGTTTGAGACCTTCGTCTCCACCAGCGCCCTTCACCATCAACCCTCACCCCTCCCTCCCCTCCTCCCACTCCGCCCGCAGCAGGCCGTAATGCAGCAGGTCCAGCCACTCACCCTGCCAGCGCTGCAGCTCGCGCTGGCGTCCCTCCGCGATGAAGCCGATCTTCTCCGCCACCCGCGCCATTCTGGGGTTGAACGACCAGGTGTCCAGGCAGATCTTATGATAGTCCGAATTCTCGAAGAGATAATCCACCCACAGCCGCAGCGCTTCGCTGCCGTAACCGCGGTTGAGGTAATCATCCTCGCAAATATCAATCCCAACATGCCAGACCAGGGGATTGCCCCGGGGACTGTAGCGATTGACCCAGCCCAGGGGCTGGTTCTCCAGGGTGGCGATAAGGGCTATCTTCTGCGGCGTGGGCGCATCCTCTGTGCCCCTTTGTGGTTTTCCCTCATCTTGGTTTTGCTTTTGCTTTTCTTCAGGTTTATCCCGTGCCCAGGGCGCGTCGTAGGCGCGCCATTCCCCCTGGCTTTGCCACCGCTCGTAATGCGCCCGGTCGCTTTTCACCAGCGTGCGCAGCATCACACAGTCGCCCCTGGCAAGGAGCTTATATCCAGGGTCATTCTCTGCTGACATGATCCAACCTTTCTATGTGCCGAATTGAAAGCCGAATCCAAATGGTTTATTGCGTTAAATATTGCTGTCACACTTCTCGACTCTTAATGGTTCTCCCACCAATAAAATGACATCCACCGCAATCCCCAAGTCAAAGGGAGTCCGATAAGCCCTGGGGGCAGTGCCAACCCCAAATTAACTTTATCGCTCGCATGGTTTCAGGTATAAAAGCGCCGCACCTTATCCGTAAACATTCCTAAAATATTCCAGGACGACCACCACGGACCCCGCCGGGATTTCGTCAGCGCGGTCATAGGCATGGCGGGCGATGCGCAGCCGGCTGATGCTGGTGTCATCGCTTTCATGCACCACCTCCACGCCCATCAGCGTCCCGTCCAGCTCTCGCCCCTTGGCGGGCAGCTCAGAGGGGTCATCCACCTGGCCAAGCTGCTCAAGGACGGATTCCGTCCGTGCCAGCATCAGGTGGCGGTGCTCCTCTTCCACCTCATCCAATTCAACCTCAAAATCAGGCAGGCGCTCAAGGTAAAAATCGGCCACCGGGTCGGTATCGGCATCCTTAACGGCATAGTAGCGGTAAGGCCCCATCGGTCCGCCCAGGCCGTTGACCTCGAATAAGAATTCAGCATCGGGATACAGCAGATCCTCAAACACAGCGACCTCCTTATGGCCTAAATTGTATAAGCGGGGACGAAAACAATTACGTTGGATTAAAAACATTATATCACGGGGGTGAAACCACAGTATAATTTCTGAAATCTTTAATCCCAGGAGCCTAAGCCATGTCCCCTTTTTCCGCCGGTATCCGCCGGTTTCGTCCCGTCTTGCTCACCCTCGGCCTGATGCTGCTGACGGGCCTGTCCTGCAACCTGCCCCGCACCTTGTTTGAGACCTTCGCCTCCCCCAATGATCTGGATCCCCAGGCCGTAGCGACCTGGGAGGAGCATTACGAAGGGGATGTGGTCGTGGTTGAGGAGGACGCCCCGCCGGAGGAAGTCGCCGCCGAAGCGCAGCCCGAAGCCGGCAGGGCGCTGACGCCGCAGGAGCTGCGAAACGAGGGGGTTCACCACTACCAGATCAGCGGCATCACCACGCCCATGTTGGGCAACGACGGCACGGTGCAGGACAGCGGCACCTGCATCTCAGAGTTCACCGCGGAAGGCGTCCACTTCCAATTACAGGACTTCGACGCCGGATTCATTCCCCGCATCGCTGATAACCGCTACGAGGGGGTCACCGAGGCTGGCACGGCCATCACTCTGACCTATACGGATACAGGCCTCCGGTATTACAGCGAACAGGAAAACGGCATTTTCCTGAATATCGAACTCACCCTGGATGATTGAAAATTCTGCCCCTGCGATCTAAGCCCAAATTCCCATGGATAGTCAGTATGCTAAAATTTACAGGTAAGCTGAGTTAAGCTCCATAAAATTAACAATCCATATAGACAGCACAAATGAAATCTAAGGAGATAAGAAATTGACCCCGAAATCCAAGACTTTATATTCGCTGGAAAACAAAGATATTCTCCAGGCTGTGGATGTGCTGGTGGATGCTTTTAAGGACGATCCGGTATATAACGCCATCTTTGAGGGCGCGCAGCCTGAACAGCGCAGGGCTTTCAGCGAAACGCCCTTGCGTTACTGCATGAAATACGGGCAGGTGTGCGCCCCATCCAATGCGCTTGAGGGCGTTGCCGGATGGGTTGGGGGCAAGCATTCTGAGATGACCCCCTGGCGGATGCTGGTCAGCGGCGCGATCTGGTCAGGGTTTAAAATGGGCGGGGAATACTCCCAACGGGTCGGGAAGGTCTTCAGACAAATTGAGGAAGACCGGAAAAACCATATGGGGGATCGGCCCTACATGTATCTGTTTTTTATCGGCGTGGCGGGTGAGCACCAGGGGAAGGGATATGGCCGGGTGCTTCTGGATGAGGTGATCCGGGTCGCTGAGGAAGATCGTTTGCCGGTGTATCTGGAGACTGAAACGACAAAAAACGTCCAGCTCTATGAGCATTTCGGTTTTGAAGTGATTGAAAAGGTGGATCTTCCCCTGATTGATTTGCCCATGTGGAAGATGGTGCGGAATCCAGGGTAAAACGGATGGCCAATAACCTGCATGATGGCCATCAACCCCACAACAATGAAGCAATGATGATTAGCGTTACTGGATCACATCTTTTGAAACAAATATAACGGTGCGGTCCTGGTATATCCAATCCCCCTTTTCCTTTCCAGCAGCAATGCCCGGGTTACCTTGATGTCTCTCTTGGGGATGAAGTACGCTTCCAGGGAAGCCGTTGACAGCCGGTATTTTCCGCGGCGTCGAGGGACCGTGGCAATCAATCGGTAATCAGGATCAATGGACGCCATCCCGGCATCCCCGTGGCTGTTGTTGACCAGCAAATAACCGCCATTCCTTAGATAGGGTTTACAAACCTCGGAAATGAAACCGGCATACTGTGAGATCAGCAGGTCAAACCTCGAGTGATAGTCGTCGATCAATTCCCCGTAATCCCTGCCGTGAAACACGATCTCGGCGTCTTGGGGGTATTCCTTTCGATTTTCAACAATCTCCCCCAGTGCCTCACTTTGAAAATACCGGATCGCATGCTTGTCCGAATCGATATAGACCACAGTGGGGAAGATGAAGGACGGGGAGACCTGGATGTAGCTGCCGGGGTAGATGGCATTGGCGATGCCGTATTCGGTTTTCAACAGGCGGAATAAATCCACCTGCTCATACTCCCTGTCGATGTAATATTTTTTATAGGCTTGGAAGGCCTGATCATTAGGTTTTGCCAAATCAATGCCATCCAGTTGGTGGATCATTTTTCCTGAAAATCAATTTGGGCACTATTTATAGGTGGGCCCGCTACGCCCTGCGGGCAGTTCGAACCTGCGACCGAGCGGATAAGAGCTTACTTCCAATAAGGATATAATAATCATAATATAATACTGGTAAAATTGTCCTTTTTCTAAATGTCCAAGTTTTAAGGGGATGAACTTCATGGAAGAAAATCATAAATCTGTATTCATAAGTTATCGTAGGACTAATTTACCATGGGCATTATTAATATATGAAAAACTGACAGACTTAGGTTATGATGTTTTTCTAGATTTTATTAGTATTGGAAGTGGGGATTTTGAGCAAATTATAGTTGAGAATATTAAAGCTAGAAATCATTTCATTGTGTTGTTATCACCATCAGCTATCGAGCACAAAGAAGAACAAATTGATTGGTATCGTAGAGAAATGGAATATGCTCTAAAATATCAAAGAAATATCGTACCAATTACATTGGGAGGGTTTGATTATAAAGCGCCAGAGACAATCGAATATTTTTCAGGAGAAATCGAGAAAATACTAAAATACAACTCATTGCCACTTAGTTACCCATATCTACCTGCTGTAATTGATAAACTTTGTAATCAGTATTTAAATATTCAACTTGATAAAGTAAACCATCCGAAACTGCATCCTGTTTCTCCAGAAGTTGAGAGATATGTGAATAATCAAAAACAAAGAATCGAAGAACAAGTTCCAGTTGATGAAAAGAGATTGTTAGCTCAGAAATGGTATGAACAAGCGAATAAATCGAGAGTATTAACTGAAAAAATGAGATTGTATTCAAAGGCAATACAATTAGACCCAAAACTATATTATGCATATAATAACCGTGGAATTATCTACGATGTAATGAAAAAATATGAAAAAGCAATAGATAATTATTCTGAAGCTATTGAGTTAGAACCTAATATGCCTTGGGTTTACATCAATCGAGGACTCACTTATTACCAAATGGGACAATACGAAAATGCGATCAATGATTACAATCAGGCAATAAAACTAGCTCCTAAATTCTCCGATGCTTATCGAAAGCGCGGGAAAGTTTTCATTGAATTGAATCAGTTCGATAAATCATTGAAAGATTTTACCAAGTTGATAAAACTAGATCCTGATAACGCTGAAAATTACTATATCCGCGCACAAGTTTATGAAAATTTAGGGCAATATGAAAAAGCAATAGAGGGCTTCAGCCAAACAATATTGTTAGATCCTAAATTCACTGGGGCTTACCATAATCGTGGTGTTATTTATCACGAATTGGGAAAATATAAAGAAGCAATTGATGACTATAACCAATCCATAAAACTAAATCCCAAATATGCTGAGGGTTTCTTTAACCGTGGATTAAGTTACTTTAAACTAAAGAGGTATGAAGAAGCAATTGAGAACTTCAACAAAGCTATTGAATTGAAACCTGGCGAACATGAGACATATTATATCCGAGGAAACAGCTATAGTAAGTTAAGACAGTTTGAAAACGCGATTGAAGACTACAACAATACTATTGAAATTAATCCAACATACTATGGAGCATACAATAATCGTGGTATAAGTTTTTTTGAATTAAAACAGTATAAAAAAGCAATCATAAATTTTAACCAAGCCATCAAACTTAATCCTGAATTCGCTGAGGCTTTTTTTAATCGTGGAATAAGTAATTCTGAGTTAGATAAGGAGAAAGAAGCAATTGAAGATTTCGATCAGGCTACTAGACTAGACCCCGAATTCGTTAAAGATTTTAACAATCATGGGGATATTTATCAAGAATTAAGAAAGCATGAAAAGGCAATAAAAAACTTCGAAAAAGCCATAAACCAATTCTGAATTCTCTTAGATTATTATCAGTGATTAAACAGAAGAAAACTTAGGACCGAGCGGATAATAGTTTACTTCCAGCTTGGCTTAATTTAGTGTAAAGATAAAGGAAAATTTTGAATTATAGCAATTGACCAATTCATCTTATGAATTTATTCAGCTCCAGCAAGACGTAATAGTTCATTTTTATCTAATAACTTAAAATTTCCAATATATAAATCGAAAATTGATTCATTTGAAAAGTAAAATTTTTCAAAGGTCCAATATGTTTTTCCCCATTCATCCGCAAAATTAACATCAACCGAGATATAATCCATTTTTTCAGATTTATTCCACTCCCGCAAACTGACAGCTTGTTGAGCGTCTGATTTTTGACTGTCTGGGGTGATAGTTACATAAAGAATAAAATCTAATTCATCTTTGTGTTCAAGAGTAATAGGATAACTTAAGGGAGTTAAATCTATGCTCAGCGCAGAGTTAACTGACATAGAAAATGAATGTCTAAGATTATCGATCGTATCATTTATATGGCCCTCAATTGACAAAATATCTATTGGTATATATCCAATATTTCTAACTTTGAGATTAAAATGCCCTGCTAAACTTGGGAGAACTTTTCCCTCTGTATGCGATTGATGCAAATGAAAATGGGGATAATCTCGATAACCAAATTTATATTCATTACCTCCAATTTGAGATATTTTAATTTGAGGCAATCCTTTCTTCGGAGGGAGATAAGCCAACCGATATTCAGAGGGGATGATATCAAATAGTTCTTTGTAAACTGTGTATCCTGAATAAATAATCCCAAAAAAAGATAATACTAAAACAATAACAATAATTACAATTAATGAAGGTGTAAAAAATATTCCTAACACTCCAATAATATTTAAAACTATTGAAAGCCTTACTTTCCAGTCAGAAAAAAATTTTTTTATATATGCTATGAACAGCTCTTTATCAACAACCACATTTTCTCCTTAGAATAAAGGAAATCTAACTAACTACTCATCGGTGTTTCTATTATCTTTATTTATTGATTTTAAAAAATTAACAAGATCTTTTTCATTTTCTAATCTAGCTGCAATTTCGGGCACAAGGTTAAGGACTAGATCTTTTGGATCGAATTCACCCATTATCTTTACCTGTTTGATGACAACTTCCTGAAGCGTATCATCAACTATCTGCCGAAATTGAATTAATAATTCATTTTCTAAGGGAGTTAGATCTTCTTGCTTCAATTCTTGATAAAGATAAGGTGGGTAGAAATAACCTAAAGGTTTGTTTAGAATATGGGCCAATAAAGCCAGGGTGCTTGCATCAACTTCACCCTTTCCATTTTCTATGTCGGAAACAGTGGCACGCCTTTTGTTAATATAAATTGATAATTCTTCCTGACTTAAGCCTGCTTCGACGCGGGCTTTTTGTATTTGACTACCAAGATAAATTGTAAATTTATTGGGGCGAGGTTCTTTATAGGCTAGCATATCTAAAATTTTTTCAAATGCCATATAAGAAGTCCCGATATTAACTTGACAATATACACGATTGGACGTACAATATGTACGTTAGATCGTGCAAATAATTATTGAATCTGCTATCACAATAATACCAATTATTTCAGTTCTTTACCAGAAAACTTTTTTCGCTTCTCTCATTAGCCTTAGCCGTCCGTCCGCAGCCGACTACAATCACGCGAAGGTCGGCTCCTTGTCAAGCCCGATGAGCGAAGCGGCGCAAGCCAAAATATTTTTTTCAATCCGCCACGCAAATTTAGGCATGGTTGCGCTGTATTCTCATTGAAGCGTGCTGATAACATCGGTCAATTAAAAGCAATCAGTCAAAATTTGATGCATGCCAATATCAGTATTACAGATGGCATCTACGGGGAATTATCGGATTCGGATATCAATGAGCAAATTACTTCATTGACAAGAAAACCCTTGCCAGATGATAAAGAAACTCTCTTGGAACTGTTGAGATCAAATCAAGAAATTATTGAGAAGCTTCATAACCGATTGATATAATTCATCCCTGCATATTACGAAAAGGCTATTTAGAGATCAGTAGTTATATGCTCTGTAATTTTTTCAGTAAATAAGGGGTTACTTCATCTAGAAAATCTACTCTCTTTTTTGAGAGTGGCTCACCATGGATCGCTGAATTAGCCACAGCTATGACATCTCTTAAGGGAGATTCAAGATCTCGAATCAAAAAGTCATCTCTGGAAAGATAGCTTACGATAGCATTTAACCCTAAACTTTCTCTCGGTGATTTTTCATATCTATCAGCCCAAATCCGCTTTAGCTCCTTTTCAAGTAGATAACGACTCTTAAAGGCCAATAATGCATTAGCACTTTCTTCAGAAGAAAACTCCTCATCAACTAGGTAGGTAGCTTCTCCCTGTAAATATGCTTTGGCTGAAGACTTTATTTCCTCTTTTGTTTCTTCCAACTCCCTATCTGATACGAATACATTTGTTTCTTGGTGCATTTTATTCTCGTTGATCACAGAGTTATAAATATCAGACCGGATTTGAAATAGTTGAGTCTCTACAAAATGTTTTATTTCATTATTAGATTGGTCAAGCTTCTGCTTAATAGTCATTCCAAATATTGAAAACTCAGAAGTAAATGGAATGAGAATTAATGCAATTAAAACTGCTACAATTCCTAAATCAAAGGCTGATACTGATGGATTATCAGAAAATATAATTTCTCTTCGAAAGAAAACTAATGCTCCAATAAATAATATTGATAAAAACCACCAAATATATTTAACCCATTCTGGTATTTTCATGATCTCCTCCAATATTGAATACTCATTCGTTAGCGATCTCACAAAATTTATTACTATGAACAGATTCCAAGTAATCTAGCTGTTATCGTGTTATACGGTGAATGTAGTCAAACCAATAAAATCCCCATGTTAGATTGTTTGTTACTTGTTAATTATTAATTACTATTTCACTGATTGAATTGTTAACTGCGCAGGTGAAAATGCTTAAAAGGTGGGCCCGGTAGGATTCGAACCTACGACCGAGCGGTTATGAGCCGCCTGCTCTGCCGCTGAGCTACGGGCCCTTTCAGGCACCAAATTATACCATAATGGCTTTCTTTTGTTCTGGCGGGTGTCCTCATTGCGTAGGGCAATCGCAAAGTCAAAATATATAATGAGAGCGTTGAAAAACGTCGAGGAAAGTGAGACAATTGTGACATTTGAGAGAGACAGACGAATATTGATACTGCCTAAGCCTCCAAAACCCTCTCCCTTCGAAAGGGAGAGGGCAGGGTGAGGGTTAAATTTGAAGTACAATCTATTTTTCAATACTCTCATAATCTAAATAATTACCTTAGTCCATTATTCACCACTTCCCGCCCGTGGGCACGGGGCTGTCCTAAAAGGATATCGAGAAAACCTCTAACTAAAACGAGTTGGAGAAAAATATAAAAAATCATTCGTAGGGGCGACCCACGGGTCGCCCGTACGCAATATCATATAAATATATAATAAATATTGAAAGTTAATATCCTCATAATAGTTAAAATAATTGAATTCACTCAATAATTTGATCGTAAATTTCCATTTTATTACTTTTTAGACAGCCTCGTTGGGGATGGGGTCAAATTATTCTATATTACCTTCAGTAACGATTTTCTCTAACTTTGCGATTGCCCTGCCTCAGTGCGGATCCTCCTGTAAGTCCAGCCACAGAAATGGGCCGAAGCCCGTCACGTTTAAACCATGGGGCTGTCCCAAAGCAACATTGAGATAATACCTAACTAGAATTAATTTGAGAAAAAATATTAAAAATTAATTGTAGGGGCGAGGTATGCCTCGCCCCTACGTAATATCATAAAAATATATTTTGTATATTGAAATATTATCTCATCATGGCATTATATTATTTAAACCCACATAATAATTTGACCGATAATTTCAAGCTTATTGCTTTTATGACAGCCTCTTCAAAAAGTGAGCAGGGGTAAAAAACCAAACGCTGTCAGTGTTCGTTATAAATCAACTTTCCGATCCCCCAAATGCTGCCGCTTGCGGCAAAAAAAAGCCCATTTTTGCCGCTTTTGACATATTGTATCCTCCCGTATATTATGTTATGCTAACAATAACTCAGAACATAAGTTCTATTTTACCCGCGCCTTCCTGCCAAAGGGGCTCTCACCCTCGGCCAAGACCGGGCCCTGTAAATCCAGCCAAAGCGGACGGGCACGGGAAGTTGAGTGGATAGCAGCACTTTAACAATAGTGAAGCGCATCTCGCGCTCGCGGGCAGTTCCCACATGATCGGGGGTGTTGTCCGCTGAGGCTGGTGATGATTCGTTTTCGGTTCGTTTTTCGAAAAACGAATAGGCCAGCAGAACCTGCCCCTCCATTCAAACAAAGGCCGGGGGCTCAGCTCCGGCGCTGCTTCTGCATCTTGGCCCAGGTGTCCACCATGGAGATCGTCCGGTTGAAGACGGGTTTCTCCGGCGTGCCGTCCGGGTCAGCGCAGAAATAGCCCTGGCGCATGAATTGGAACGGCTCTCGCACCGCCGCATCCCGCAGGCTGGGCTCCAGTTTGGCGCCCGTCAGCACCTGCAGGGAATCGGGATTAACATTGTCGGTGAAGTCGCCGCCCTCCGGGGCCTCATAGGGGTCGGGCTTGGTGAACAAATAGTCATACAAGCGCAGCTCCGCATCCAGCGCGTGCCGGGCGGAGACCCAGTGCAGCGTCCCCCGCACCTTGCGCCCATCGGGAGACATGCCGCCCCGTGTTTCGGGGTCATAGGTGCAGTGCAGCTCAACCACATTCCCATCCTCATCTTTGACCACGTCCGTGCAGGTGACATAGTAGGCGTTCATCAGCCGCACTTCCCGCCCTGGCCCCAGGCGGTAGAACTTCTTGGGCGGATCTTCCATGAAGTCCGACTGTTCGATGTAGATCTCCCGGCTGAAGGGCACCGCCCGTGTGGGGCTGCCCTCGCGGTCCCAGGGGAAGTAGGGCACATCAAAAGTTTCCTCTTCGTCCTCCGGATAATTATCAATCACGATCTTCAACGGCTCCAGCACGGCCATCACCCGCCGCGCCCGGTCGTTGAGGTCGTCCCGCAACACGTGTTCCAGCAGTTCCACATCCACCACGCTGTTGGCCTTCGACACACCCACGGTATCCACAAACTGGCGGATGGCCTGGGGGGTATAGCCTCGCCGGCGCATCCCCGACAGGGTCGGCATGCGCGGGTCATCCCAGCCGCTGACAACCCCCTCTTTGACGAGCTGTAACAGCTTGCGTTTGCTCATCACGGTGTAGGTCAGGTTCAAGCGGGCAAACTCGATCTGTTGGGGATGGAAGACGTCCACCGCGTCCAGGAACCAGTCATACAGGGGGCGGTGGTCTTCAAATTCCAGGGTGCAGATGGAATGGGTGATATGCTCCAGGGAATCGGAGAAGCAATGAGCGTAATCGTACATGGGATAGATGCACCACTCGTCCCCCGTGCGGTGATGGGACTCGTGCAAAATGCGGTAGATGACGGGGTCGCGCAGGTTCAGGTTGGGGGAGCTCATATCGATCTTGGCTCGCAGGGTACGGGAGCCATCCGGGAACTCGCCCGCCTTCATGCGCTGGAACAAGTCCAGGTTCTCTTCCACCGATCGGTCACGGTAGGGGCTGTTCTTTCCGGGCTCGGTCAGGGTGCCGCGGTAGTCCCGCAGCTCCTCCGGCGACAGGTCGCAGACGTAGGCTTTACCCTTCTTGATCAATTGCAGGGCATACTCATACAGCGCGCCGAAGTAATCCGAGGCGAAGTACAACCGCTCTTCCCAGTCAAACCCCAGCCAGCGGATATCCTCCTGGATCGACTCGACATATTCCACCTCTTCCTTGGTGGGGTTGGTGTCGTCAAAGCGCAGGTTGGTCTTTCCGCCATAGGCTTCGGCGATGCCGAAATTAAGGCAGATCGACTTGGCGTGGCCTATATGCAAGTAGCCGTTGGGCTCGGGGGGAAAGCGGGTGTGCACATGATCAAAACGCCCTTTTTCAAGGTGGTCGTCAATGATCTCGGTGATGAAATTGGATGTCAGGGCGTGGGTCTCGTCACTCATGGTGGGCTCCGAAAAAAAATAGATAATAGGTATTAGGCGATTAGGTATTAGGCATTAGGGTTTCATTATAGTCCATACAAGGGGTGATTCCCAAGGCAAAATACACGTAGGGGCGAGGCATGCCTCGCCCGTATGGAAAAGAAAACTTATAAATTTCTTGTCAATTTTAAATTACAGTGATTTTCATACGCTGTCTATTAAAGCCATCGCCGCAGAGTGAATTCTCTACCCCGCCTTCACCGCCTTGGCCAACTGCGCGCCCAGCGCGCGGGCGCGGCTGAGGTCAGCGTTTTTCGGCCCACCGATGAAATCCGCCTCGCTCAACACATCCCAACCCATCTTTTCCGCCATGCGCTCGAAATCCTGCTTTGCGCCGCCGCTCCAGGCATAGCTGCCCAGGTATGCGGCTTGCTTATGCCGCACGTTCTTGCGGTCGGCCATCATCAAGACATCCATCATGGGCGGGAACAGGCCCCGCTCATAGGTCGGTGCGGCCACCAGCACCCCCCGCCTGGTCCACAGGTCTGGGAGGATGTGGCTGATGTGAGTCTTGCGCACATCATGTACCTTGACCGGCACGCCTTCCGATTCAATCCCATCCAGCGCGGCGCTCAGGGCGCGTTCCGTGTTGCGGTACATCGTCCCCAACAGCGCCGTGACACCCACTTCAGCAGGAGAATGGTAATATTCCGACCAGGTTCGATACAGCTCAAGGATCCGGCCAGGGTTCTCCCGCCAGATCAGGCCGTGGGAGGGCGCCAACATTTCAATGGGTGTGTCGCCCAATTTCTCCAAAGCGCTCAATACATGCTTGCTGAAAGCGGCCACAATATTGGTGAAATAGCGCAAGGACTCCGCTTCATAATAGGCCAGGTCAGCGCAGGTGTCATCGAAAATCGCCCCATCCAAAGCCCCATAACCGCCGAAGCCGTCGCAGGGGAACAAAACCTTCTGCTCCACCAGGACGGTCATCATCGTCTCGGGCCAATGCACAAAGGGGGTGTAAACAAAGCGCAGGGTATTTTTCCCCAGGGAAAGTTCCTCGCCGTTGGAAAGGGAGCGCACATTTTCTGTCAGCCCATAAAAATCGTCCAGCATCTGAAGTGTCTTGGGCATACCCAGGATGACGGCGCTGGGTGCCATCGCTCGCAGGCGTTTCAAGGCGCCGCTGTGGTCTGGTTCCATGTGGTTGATGATCACATAGTCCAGGTCGGCGATGTCGAACACTTCTGCGATCTGCGCCAGGTAATCATCGCTGAGCATCTCCTTGGAGAGGTCAATCAGCGCGGATTTCTCATCACGAACCAGGTAGGAATTATAAGAAATGCCCACCTGATCAATCGGCCACAGCCCTTCAAAGAGTTCAGTGACGCGGTCGTTCACCCCCACCCAAAAGACATCGGGGCGGATCTCAACAGGTTTCATGGTTCCTCCTATGCGGAGAGTAACTCCCGCACCTTCTCCAATTGGCCGGAGCTGCCCAGATAGTCGTTTTTCTCGGCGATGAAATTGGCGTATTCCTGCATGAAGACCTTACCAGGTTTACGCAGGTCAAAGACTTCGGGGTGATCGCGGAACATCTCACGGTGCACCCGAGTCCACACCAGGCGGCCGTCGGTGTCAATGTTGACCTTGGTCACGCCCAGGGTGGCAGCTTTCTTGAACTGTGTAGCGTCCACGCCCTTGGCGCCTTCGATCTTGCCGCCAGCGGCGTTGATACGTTTCACCTCTTCCTGCGGCACCGAGCTGGAGCCGTGCATCACCAGGGGGAAGCCGGGCAGCCGTTTTTGGATCTCAGCCAACACGTCAAAGTGCAGGGACTGTGAGCCGGAGAACTTGAAAGCGCCGTGGCTGGTGCCGATGGCGCAGGCCAGGGAATCACAGCCGGTGCGTTCCACAAATTCCTTCGCCTGGTCGGGATCGGTCAGCTTGGCGTCGGCCTCATCAACCTTGACATGCTCCTCCACGCCGCCCAATTGGCCCAATTCCGCTTCCACAACAACACCCTTGGCGTGAGCGGCTTCCACCACCCGCTTGGTGATGGCGACGTTGGTCTCAAAATCCTCATGGCTGGCGTCAATCATCACCGAGCTGTAAAAGCCGGATTCGATGCAGTCCATGCAGGCTTCTTCGTCGCCGTGGTCCAGATGGACGGCGAAGATGGCGTCGGGAAAGACCTGATCGGCGCTGCGGATCAACCCTTCCAACAGGAGCTTGTCCGTGTAGGCGCGGGCGCCCTTGCTGATCTGCAGGATGAAGGGTGCGCTGGATTGCAGATTGCCGCGGAACAGCCCAACGGTCTGCTCCAGGTTATTGATGTTATAAGCGCCGATGGCATATTCTCCATAAGCGGCTTCAAAAAGTTTTTTCGTGGTTACAATCATCTTAACTCCTTAAATTTGATAATAGTTGTTTACTGCCAACCTAAATAATTTCCGATTCAGCATCCAACAATATATTATACCCAGGAATTAATCACATACTTTTTATCTTGGTTAAGAAATAAACAGAAACCTCCTTCATCTTTCCCTTTTTTCTGTTAAAATAGATGATTAAGCACAATGAACTGAACCATTGGAGAAATATGCTTCCCGAAACCCTGGAACTACGAGACAAGCCTGTGACCCTGATCCATCACGCCGCCAACTGCGGGCATGATGCCCCACCCGGCTCGCTGTCCGCCCTTGAGGCCTGTTTAGCCGCGGGCGCGGCAGCCGTCGAGATTGATATCATCCCCCTAGCAGACGGCAGCTTTGCCCTGCTGCACGACCAACAGCTCGAACTCGAAACGGACGGACAGGGCAAGGCGCCTGGGATGAAACGAGCGCAGATCGAAAGCCTGCATTACCGTGTGGACGGCGAAATCACGGATGAGAAGGTCGGCTTCCTGGAGAATGCCATTGACCTGCTCAAATCCCACTCGGACACCCAGCGCCTGCAGCTCGACCTGAAGCCCTTCACGCCCCTCACCCAGGCGATACTGCGCGAGTTTTGCACCCTGCTAGAGCCGGTCAGAGACCGCATTCAAGTAACCTCCGTAGCAGATTGGGCCATGCGCGCGCTGGCCAGATTCTCGCTGGATCTATCCATCGGCTTTGACCCCCTGATGTACCTGGACCTGGTGGAAAGCGACCCCCGTCCTGAGGACATCCCGCCCTTCCGCGTAGGGGCCTACGGCTTGCGCGATGACCATCCCCTATCCGCTTATCAATGGGGCCCGCTGGGCGATTATTTTGCCGCCCGCGCCGGCGCACTCTTGGTGCAGGCACCCAAAGGATGCCAATGGTTCATCCGGGCGGAGCTGCTCAAAATGGGATTGGATGCGGGGTTTGACTGGATTGATTTCCTGCACCAACACGGCTCCAAGGTTGATGCCTGGACCATTGATGCCGGAAAACCGGAACAGGTAAAACTGGCACAAACTTTAGTAGAGCTCGGTGTGGACGACCTCACCACCGATGAACCCGCCAAACTAGCTGGTCATTTACCTTCCAAAACAATTTTATAAACCCACCCCTTACGAATTTATCCGTAGTATGCTAGACTGTCTGACGTTATGAGGCAAGAGGACGAACTATGAATTTTCTTATCACCGGGGGGGCAGGCTTTTTAGGCGCCGCGTTGAGCAACCGCCTGGCACGCCAGGGGCATCACGTGCGCGTTTTAGACGACCTTTCCACAGGCGATCCGGAAGCGCTTGACCCGGACGTGCACTTCACCCGCGGCGACATCAACGACCGGCCTAAATTGTGGACGCTGCTCCAGGATATTAACTGCGTCTATCATCTGGCAGCTCGCGTCTCGGTCACCGAATCCATCCTATTCCCCCGTGATTACAACGATGTCAACGTTGGGGGTACAGCAACCCTAATGGAAGCGGCTAGGGATGCCGGCACGCCCCGGGTAATCCTGACCTCGTCCGGCGCGGTTTACGGCAACCAAGAACAGTCGCTGCTGTCTGAAGGCATGAAACCCCATCCCAATTCCCCCTACGCAGTTTCCAAACTGGCATCGGAATGGTATGTACGCACCATCGGCGCGCTCTCCGGTATTGAGACGCTCTGCCTGCGCATCTTCAACGCCTATGGCCCCGGCCAGCGCATTCCCCCTGCCCATCCCCCCGTCATCCCCAACTTTATCCGCCAGGCGATGCAGGATGGCACCCTCATCTTCCATGGTGACGGCAACCAGACCCGCGATTACGTTTATGTGGACGATGCGGTCAACGCCATGGTGGCAGCCGCCACCGTGCAGGGAATTGAAGAGCCCATCATCAACATCGGCAGCGGCACGGAGACCAGCGTACGAGAGCTGGCCCGGCTGGTGATCGAGATCACTGGCGGCGAACCGGAAGAGGTCTACAATCCTCGTGTCACCGGCGGCGTCTCTCGCATGTGCGCCGATATCGCCCTAGCCAGGGAAAAGCTGAATTATATGCCCTTGATCTCCCTGGATCAGGGTTTGCGCTTGACCATGGAAAAAGACCCACAGTTTAATAACGGTTCCTAACCCGAGTTTCTCATAAGAACGGTTGATAATTTTAATCTCTCATGCAGTCAAAATGATGAGAATATTCAACCAGCGATAAATGTTAGCTTATGACCATTCTTTTTTAAGGCTTCCCCTCGAGGAGCGAAGCGACGCAGCCCTCGCAGGGGTAAAGGGGAAGCTGTCTGCGAAGCAGACTGATGAGGTAAAGCAAAACAAAAGGACACCTCATCCAACACCCTGGCGGTTCTCAGCTTGGTTACAGCAAGCCCCGATTTCTCAAATTATCCCATTCAAAACACATTTTAGATTAAATCCTGCCTTCAACTCAGAGCATGCTATACTCATAGACGTTTGAAATTTATTCCGTGAAGGCACTGTATTCAGCCAAAAAGGACATTTAATGAAATTTATTGATCGATTGAAACGCTTCCCCAGGCTTGGTTTGGTCATCCTGGCCTTTATCGCCTTCGTCGCCCTAGGCTTGCCAGATGGGCTTTTGGGTGTGGGCTGGCCTTCCATTCGAGGTGAATTTTCCATCCCCTTGGACGCGATCGGCATGCTGCTCTTCGCCAGCGTCGCAGGATATATGACTTCCAGCTTTCTCAACGGCATCCTGCTCTCCCGCATGGGCGTAGGCCGCCTATTGGCAGCCAGCTGCTTCCTCACCGGCGTAGCACTTATCGGTTACACACTCGTCCCCGCTTGGTGGATGATGGTCCTGCTGGGCGTGTTCGCCGGCTTAGGTGCGGGTGCCATTGACGCCGGCCTGAACACCTATGTCGCAGCCCATTTTGGCGAGGACCTCATGCAGTGGCTCCACGCCAGTTGGGGCGTCGGCACAACCATCGGTCCCATTATCATGACATTGGGATTGACGAACTTGAACACCTGGCGCTTTGGTTATCGCGCCGTGGGTGTCTTCCAGTTTCTGTTGGCGGGCAGCTTTCTGATAACCCTGCCCATGTGGAAGCGGAACGAAGCGCCCTCACAGGATAATTCGGAAAAACGCCTAACCGATTACAAAACCCCAATGGGGGAAACCCTGCGCCAGCCTCTGGTATGGCTGAGTGCGCTGCTGTTTTTCCTGTATGTGGGCGCGGAAATCTCCCTCGGCACCTGGACTTACACCCTGCTGACCGAATCCCGCGGCGTGGATGAGACCCTGGCGGGCTTTTTCGCTGGTAGCTACTGGTTCACCTTTACCATCGGACGCATCGTAGCGGGGATGATCGCAAAGCGCGTCGGTGTTAACAAGCTCGTGCAAGGCGGTTTGGTGGGGGCTATTCTGGGCGCGCTGCTTCTGATCTGGAATCCCAATGAAATCGCCAACGTGATCGCTGTTGCGTTGATTGGCCTGTCCATTGCCCCTATCTTCCCTGGGATGATGTCGGGTACCCGCACTCGGGTGGGCGACCATTATGCAGCCAACACCATCGGCATGGAAATGACAGCGACGGGCCTCGGCACTGCCGTGATTCCCAGCCTGATGGGCGTCCTGGCGCGGCAAATCTCATTGGAAGTGATCCCCGTCATCCTATTGGCAGTGTATGCCGTCTTGTTTGTCATCTACCTCCTGGCGGTCAGGCTCGGTAAAACAAGAGCCCCAATTGTGCCAATACTGAATGAGTAAAAGGACATTTGGGCTTCCCCTCATCGAGTGAAGCGACGCAGCCCCGAAGGGGTCGAGGGGAGGGCAAAATCCAACTTGATTAATAGTGTGATTGCTTGGTTCCAATAGAAACAGTAAGAATACCAACTTCAAGATGACTCCAAAAGTGAAAATTATGCCTGGAATCACCCGGGCTTTTTTATGTTATGATGGTCTCACTTGAAGAACTTAGTGAAGGGGATCAGTATGGGAAAAACAGATAATGTATGGGAGAATATCAAGAAAACAAAGCTTTGCAAGACTCTAAAGGCATATTGGGGAAGCGATGATTGGATCGGGCTGGGGTTAGCCGCCGCTGGAGTGTTCTACTATTTATTTCAAGAAATGCTGACTAATTACCCAGGATGGCGAGTTTTCTATGAAAGCATTCACGCAGAACTGATTGGCATTGGCGTGACGGTGCTGATCCTGGGCAATGCCAACCAACACATGCGCATCCAGCAGGAAAAACGCAGCCTGATCCTGCAGATGGGCAGCCCTGACAACACCTTTGCCATTGAAGCCGTCCGATTGCTGCGGAGAAGGGGTTGGTTTTTTAATGGGACCTTACAAGAGGCTTATTTGCATAAGGCCAACCTAAAAAACAGCAATCTTGTGGATGGGGATTTTGAAGGTGCATATATGCGTTCATCCAACTTGGAGGATGCCAAACTTTGGAAAGCTAATCTCAAGCGAGTGAACTTTACAAATGCACATCTCAATAGGGCTGAACTTGTCGGTGCATACCTTGAACGGTCGGACTTTAGCTGGGCGAACCTGGAATATTCTGATTTAAGCCGGGCAATTCTTACACAATCTGATTTAAGTTGGGCTAACTGTAAAAATGCGAGATTGATCAATGCTGTTTTAGTGGAAGCGGACCTACATGGAGCTCGATTACAGGGGGCTGACCTGACAAACGCAAATCTTGAGGATTCTAACCTGCAGGGTGCAAAATATAACAAAGACACGCTATGGCCCGAAGGTTTCGACACCCAATCCGCCGGCTGCATCTTGGTTGAGGACGAATAAGCCCTCCACTACAACCAGGGCAATCGTAAATTTCAAACATTCCTTCATAATCTAACGACACAATTACCTCAAACAGACGACTATGTATTAAGGCTTCCCCTCAAGGAGCGAAGCGACGCAGCCCCCGAAGGGGTAAAGGGGAAGCTGTCTGCGAAGCAGACTGATGAGGTAAAGGAAGGGCGGAAACAATGAATATTATTATGTTCAGAAGTACAAACTGAACAAAACAACATATAGGGGAAAAATGGAAATTAAGTTACCTCCCCAAAAAAAGAATCACCTCATCCGACGCCCTTCGGGCGCCTCCTTCCCCTCAGCACCCTGCGGGTGTTTCGCTGCGCTCAAGTGGAAGGCTTGAAAAACTTTCATTAAAAAGCGATTCCCGGGACTTTGAAATGTGGGCACAGAAAATACCGCTTTGTTATTTACCTTTCACCATTCCCCATTCACGATACGCCATTCTCCATTCACGATGCCCCATTTACCATTCACAACCCCCTAAATCTAGTAAAATAACACCATGTCCATTCTACAGCGAGACTTCTACGACCGACCCGCCCTGGCCGTCGCCCGTGACCTGGTGGGCTGCCGCCTGGTACGCACCCTCAACGGGAAGCGCATGGCGGGACTGATCCTGGAGACGGAAGCCTATCAGGGCGAAGACGACCTGGGTTGTCACGCCTCAGCGGGGAAGACCCCCCGAACAGCAGTCATGTACGGCCCCCCCGGGCATGCCTACGTCTATTTTACTTACGGCATGCACTGGTTGCTCAATGCCGTCACCGATGGCGAGGGCACCCCAGCCGCGGTGCTGATCCGCGCCATACATCCGGTGGAAGGTCAGGACGTAATGGCTGGAAACCGCCCTTACAAGGCTGGAAAATCCGGCTGGACGGACGGCCCCGCCAAGCTGACACAGGCTTTGGGAATTGACGGCGATCTCAACACCGTCGACCTGTGCAGTCGCGCCAGCGGACTGTGGATTGAAAACGGCATTGCTATCCCGGATGAGCAAATTGAACGCAAACCCCGGGTGGGGCTGAACAGCGTGCCAGAACCTTGGCGCTCCATCCCCTGGCGTTTTATAGCGCCGGAGGAAGCGCTCTCTGAAAAATAACGCCATCCAGCGAGGAGCGCTCTCGTGAACGTTGATAGGAATTAAACAACAATCTCAGCTTTATTCATTTTGAATTTTGAACGAAAAGAAAGGCAAGCCTATGTTGTTCGGCAATAAGAAAAAACCTACCCCAGCCTTTACCCAAAGGGATACTGTTAAGCGGGTTACCACCGTATTGGGACCTGGCATCAATTGGAAAGGCGACCTGCGCGGCAAGGGCGGTGTGCGCATTGAAGGCACCCTGGAAGGCGAGATTGCTGTGCGCGGCATCGTCATCGTCGGCGAAACCGGCCGTGTGACCGGTAAGACCTTCAAAGCAGACACCATCATCGTCGCCGGCACAGTCAATGGGCAACTCACGGCAGAGAAATTGGAGATCCGCGCGACCGGCCGCGTCTATGGCGATGTGATCGCACATTCCTTTTCCACAGAAGAGGGCGCCTTTTTGCGGGGCAAGATCACCATGGAAGACGCCGTGGACCTGTCCGACCTGCCCCAGCCGCAGGAGGCTGAACCCAAAGAGGCGGTCACTGAGAATGATGAGATTGATGAGGAAGGTGAGGACTGACCCATGCGGATGACACAAACCTTCAGCACCACCCTGCGGGAAGTCCCCGCAGATGCCGAAATCTCCAGCCATCAATTACTGCTCAGGGCGGGGTACATCTGCCAACTCGGCGCGGGCATCTTCACCTATATGCCGCTGGCGCACCGGGCCATGACCCGCATCGAGAATATCATGCGGGAGGAAATCAACGCCATCGGCGGGCAGGAGATGACCATGCCCGTTGTGCATCCCGCCGACCTGTGGCAGGAGACCGGACGCTGGTCGCAGATCGGCGATGAAATGGCGCGCTTCAAGGACCGCACCGACCATGACATGGTGCTGGCCATGACCCATGAAGAAGTCGTGACTGACCTGGCGCGGCGGGAGATCCAATCCTACCGCCAGCTTCCCCAGCTCATCTATCACATCCAGACCAAATTCCGTGATGACCCGCGCCCCCGTGCAGGTCTGATCCGTGTGCGGGAGTTCACCATGCTGGATAGCTACAGCCTTGATCGGGATTGGAAAGGGTTGGATGCACAATACCAGGCGCACTATGAGGCTTATTTCCGCATCTTCAACCGCTGCGGCCTGCCCGTCCGGGCGGTGGGATCGGATACGGGCATGATGGGTGGCAAGGAAGCCCACGAATATATGTACTTGACGCCCGTCGGCGAGGACACCCTCATGTTCTGCGATTCCTGCGATTACGCCGCCAATCGGCAGGTGGCGGAATTCAAAAAGCCTGAACCGCCAGCGGAAGAACCGAATCCGCTGGAGAAAATCGCTACGCCGGAGGTCGCCACCATCGCGGATCTCTCGGCATTTCTGGATATTCCCCCCTCACGCACTGCCAAGGCTGTGTTCTTCATGGCGGACTTGGACGATGACGACAAGCCCTTGCTGATCTTCGCCGTCCTGCGCGGCGATATGGTCCTCAACGAGACCAAGCTGGTCAACGCCGTTGCTGCGGTCGGGAAGCAAAATATCAAAAGCCTCCGCCCGGCCCTGGATGATGAGATTGCGGCGGTTGGCGCTGTCCCCGGCTATGCTTCCCCTATTGGGATTAAGCGGGAAAAGGTATTGGTAGTCGTGGACGACCTGCTGCCCCGCAGCCCCAATCGGGTCGCCGGCGCAAACGAGGAAGGCTTCCACCTGCGCAATACCAACCTCGGGCGGGACTACGAGCCGGATATCGTGGCCGACATCGCCCAGGCGGAAGACGGCGCACCCTGCCCCCACTGCGGTGGGACGCTGTCTGCAAATCGCGGGGTGGAGGTGGGCAACATCTTCAAATTGGGGACACATTACACCGAAGCACTGGGCGCCACATTTTTGGATGAGGACGGCGTTGCTCAACCTATCATCATGGGTTCCTACGGCATCGGTGTCGGCCGTCTGCTGGCCTGCGTAGCAGAGGAATACCACGACAAGTACGGTCTGATCTGGCCTGTCAGCATCGCACCTTATCCATTGCACCTGGTGCTCCTCAACAGCAAGGACGGCTCCGCTGATACCGCTGCGGAAAACTTCTATAAAGAGTTATTGGATGCCGGGTTGGAGCCTTTGTATGACGATCGGGATGAGCGCGCCGGAGTCAAATTCAATGACGCCGACCTGATCGGCCTGCCCTTGCGGGTGACCGTATCGGGGCGATCTCTAAAGAACGGCGGCTTGGAGTTCAAGCGCCGCGATAAGGACGAGCGCTGGATCGTACCATTGGAAGAAGGGGTTGAAGCTATTGAGTCGCAATTGACTAAACTAAATGGCGAACTTCGGCATCGCTTCGACTTGTAGCATAAGTGAGTAAAGCATGATGGACGTTCTCAAAGGCAGATTGGTGGAGGTCCTTCAGTTGGGCGGGGAGAGGGCGGGAATCCTGCGCCTCCCCAAAGCTCATTGGCCCCTTCCGGGACAGTACCTGCCCTGCCAGAAAACGTCTACCGATTCAAGCATCCTCCCAATACACCTTTTCCGCATATTCGGACCTAAAAACGATCTTCTTGTACAGCCCCTGCCTGCGGATTGGCGCCCAGGGGATACCCTGACTCTTTTATCGCCTCAGGGGCATGGGTTTTCCTTGCCATCTGATGCGCGACGGGTCGGCTTGCTGGCATTGGGGGTTTCGCCGCTGCGTCTGCTAGCTTTGACTGAAACTGCCCTGACGCAAGACGCCGCCCTGACCTTGTTCTGTGACCCAACCCCCGCTCCCAATGTCCTGCAGCGGATACCCCCGCAGGTCGAAATCAGCTCTCCAGAAGACCTGCAAGAAAATCTGGACTGGCCCGATTATCTTGCTGTTGATATTGAACGCGACAATCTGGATGCGTTGTCGACTCTCTTTGGTGAAGCTAAACTCGACTTTACCGGCGAAGTGCTGATCCGAACACCAATGCCCTGCCGTGGGTTGGGAGAATGCGGCGTGTGCGCCGTGGAGACGAAAAAGGGTTGGCGCCTGGCTTGTGTGGATGGGCCAGTGTTTCCCCTGGCGGAGGTGCTGCATGTGGCTTGACCAGGATGCCCCCATCCGCAAGCACAGCCTGGTTTTTGCCAGGCCCTTTGTCAACACCCCGGGGACACTGGGATTCGCGCCCGACCCGCACAGTATGCCTTACTTAGAACATCTGGGGGCCTTTATCACCCATCCTATCAGTCGGGCACCGAGAACCCCGGCCAAAAACCGCTGCTGCCTGCCTTTCCCAGGCGGCTTCCTGCTGCACACCGGCCTGCCCAACCCGGGCATCAACCGTGCTATAGCTCAATATAAAAAAACCTGGGCGGGCGCACCCCTGCCCGTCATCGCCCACCTGATGGTGGAAGATCCGGGAAGCCTGGCGGAGATGATCCGTAAACTGGAAGGGTTGGAGAACCTCATGGCGCTGGAGTTAGGGCTGCCCTTAGACTGCGACGCCTCCCGATTATCCCGCATCATGGCGGCAACCGCGGGAGAGCTGCCCGCCATCCCCTGCCTCAGCCCGGCGCAGATTCCTGTGCTGCTGCAACCCCTGTTGGACTTACAGCCCGCCGCCGTGCACCTGACCGGGCCGCGCGGGACGCTCCCCAACGCGGCGGGGAATTGGGTTACCGGCAGGCTGTACGGCCCGGCGATCTTTCCGCTGATGTTTCAATCGGTAAAAATCTTAATTGACGCAGGCCTCCCAGTTATCGCCGAGGGCGGCATTCAAGAGGATTGGCAGGCGGAAGCCCTGACAAAGGCGGGCTGCCTGGCGGTGGCCTTGGGCGCAGTACTGTGGGAGATCGCGGCTAAGAGAGTATTTCCCAGTGATGTGCCTCTCAATGAATAGAGCATCATCACCATATCAAAAATTATTGCCGCAGATACATTGTTAGTGGGGTGAAAAACTACTTATTAACACAGCTTTGTCCGACAATTGACAGGGGAAAGGAATCTCGATACACTTAACAAACCAAATGTCTGACAAACTCACCACCCTCATTGGAGGGCTATGACCACCTTACTGATTAATAATATTCACACCCTGGTCACCATGGACGACCAGTGCCGAGAACTGAAAAACGCCTGCCTGTTCATCAAAGACGGTTTCATCCAATCCATCGGCACAACGGATGACATGCCCGAGTCCGCTGATGAAATCCTCGACCTCAGCGGGCACATCGTCTTCCCCGGCCTGATCAACACCCATCACCACTTCTACCAGACCCTGACCCGCGCCGTCCCCGGCACCCAGGATGCCAACCTGTTCAACTGGCTGGTGACCCTCTACCCCATCTGGGCGCGCCTCACCCCCGAGGACATCCGCATCTCCACAAAGACGGCGCTTGCGGAGCTGGCCCTGTCGGGCTGCACCACCGCTTCTGACCACCTGTATCTTTTCCCAAATGGCTCAAAACTGGATGACGAGATCGAAGCTGCCGCCCAAATCGGGCTGCGGCTGCATGCCTCGCGCGGCTCCATGAGCCTGGGCGAATCCCAGGGCGGCTTGCCGCCGGACAGCGTGGTGGACACCGAAGATGTGATCCTCAAGGACAGCCAGCGCCTGATCGAAACCTATCATGATCCCAACCCAGGTTCCATGGTGCAAATTGTATTGGCCCCCTGCTCCCCCTTCAGCGTCACCGGCGAGCTGATGCGCCAATCGGCGGTGCTGGCGCGGGAATACGGCGTGCAGCTGCACACCCACCTGGCGGAGACCGAGGATGAAGAGGATTTCTGCCTGGAGAAGTTCGGTCACCGGCCGGTGGGCTACATGCAGGAAGTGAACTGGATCGGCGAGGATGTGTGGTTCGCTCACAGCGTGCATGTCAACGACGAGGAAATCCAGCTCTTTGCCGATCAGGGTTGCGGCGTGGCACACTGCCCTGGGTCCAACATGCGCCTGGCCTCCGGCATCGCCCCCATCCTGGCGATGCGCACCAAAGGCGTGAATGTGGGTATCGGTGTGGACGGCTCCGCCAGCAATGACAGCTCACACCTCTTAGAAGAAGCCCGGCGTGCGATGCTCCTTGCGCGCGTGGGCGCAGGCTTGAGCGGCGCCTCCCGTTCCGATGAGGATGCCCCGCCCCTGATGAGCGCCCGCCAGACCCTCGAGCTGGCCACACGCGGCGGTGCAGCAGTCTTGGGCAGGGATGACATCGGTTCACTAGAAGTCGGGAAATGCGCCGACCTGATTGGCATTGACCTCAACCGCCTGGCCTATGCTGGCGCGCTGCATGATCCCGTCGCGGCCGCATTGTTCTGCGCCCCGCAAAATGTGGACGTTAACATCGTTGGCGGGAAGATCATCGTAGCGGATGGCAAAATCACCACCGTAGACGTTACCAGGCTGGTTGAACAGCATAACCAAGCCGCTGCCAGGCTGATCAACGGCGATATTTAGTCCTTAAGATCAATTCATAGGGTGTTCCACATCAAAACAATTCAATTTGAAAGGGTTCTATCTTGAACACAGATCAATCATCCATCGTCAATCAAGTGCAGGAACAGGTTGAAAAACACCGCTCAGAAATCATCCAGTTCTTGCGTGACATCGTTGCCATCCCCAGTATTGACTCACAGATCGGGCCGGTTGGGGAACGCATTGCATTGGAAATGAACAAGCTAAATTATGACGAAGTCCGTTTTGATAAAATGGGAAACATTCTGGGCAGGATAGGGAATGGGGAACGCGTCATCGTCTTCGACTCCCATATCGACACCGTCGGCTTGGGCAACCCCTCCACCTGGGAGTGGGATCCCTTTGAGGGCAAGATCGAAAATGACGTGCTATACGCCCGTGGCGCTTGTGATGAAAAGGGTTCAACGCCAGGGATGGTGTATGGCCTAGCCATCGCTCGTGACCTTGGCTTGTTGGAAGGTTGGACAGCGTATTATTTTGGCAACATGGAAGAATGGTGCGACGGCATCGCCCCTAATAGCTTCGTGGAAGTGTACCCAGGAATTCGTCCAGATTTTGTGATCATCGGGGAGCCCTCGAAAATGAATGTCTACAGAGGACATAAGGGACGGATTGAGTTCAAAGTGACCGCTAAAGGCCGCTCCGTCCACGCCGCATCAAACCACCTCGGCATCAATGCCATTTACCTCCTTCTGCCGGTGATTGAAGGTATTCGTAACCTTGAGCCCGAGCTGGGCGATGACGACTTCCTGGGACACGGCAAGATCACCGTCTCTGATATGCAAGTCAAGACGCCCTCCATCAACGCCGTGCCGGACGAAGCTGTTATTTATATTGACCGGCGCATGACCTTCGGCGAGACAAAAGAGGAAGCTTTAGCCCAAATTCAAGCCTTAATCCCGCAAGAGCACACCGATCGGATCAAGATTGAGCCGCTTTTCTATGATGAGCCTTCCTACACCGGTTTTGTCTTTCCTGTGGATAAATATTTCCCAGCTTGGGCGCTGAATGAGGATCATCCCCTAGTGCAAGCGGGTTTACAAACGCGGAAATTGATCGGACTGCCGGATGCTCCGGCTGGCAAGTGGAATTTTTCCACAAACGGCATCTATTGGGTCGGAAAGGCCGGTATCCCAGCCATCGGTTTTGCTCCCGGCGATGAAGAAACAGCACACACCAACCTGGACTGTGTAAATATCAATGATGTTGTCAAAGCGACAGCTTTTTACGCCCTGATCAGCCAAAATATTGACCAAAGTTAATAATATTAGTCAGGAACGACATAATGACATCTGAACCTTCCATATACCAACGACTGCAAAACGACTTAGGTAACCTCATTAACAACTCACCCAAAGGGACAAAACTGCCCTCAGAGCCTGAACTTGCCCAGCAGTTAGGTGTGTCTCGGGCAACATTGCGGGAAGCCATGCGCACCTTCGAAAGCCAGGGCTTGCTCCAGCGCAAGCAGGGATTGGGGACCTTTGTGGTTGGGCCGAAGACGGTGATCGATTCAGGGCTTGAGGTTTTAGAAAGCATAGAAACCATCGCTTCGCGGATAGGATTAAACGTAAGCATGGGAGATCACAATATCGCTGTTGTTTCTGCGGATGAACAGCAAGCGGACAAATTGGCGTTGGAACCAGGTGATCCCATCGTGGACGTCCACCGCGTCATCCTGGCGGAAGGGTCACCGGCGGCCTATCTGATTGATACCCTGCCCGAGGATGTGATTGACCGGAAAGTTTTAGAAGACCTATTCACCGGCTCCGTCCTCGATCTCTTGATCAAGCAGGGCAAACCCGTATTATCCATGTCGAAAACGGAGATCAGCGCTGTTCACGCCCACCCGGATGTCGCCAAGGCATTGGATATCCAACGCGGGGATACCCTATTACAGCTCGAGGCGTTATTGTTTGATAAAGACGGACGCCCCATAGATTATTCCCTCAGCTATTTTCTCCCTGGACATTTTCGCTTACACATCATCAGAAAAATTGGCGGTATAAATAATTAATCTCAAATTTCATTAATAATAAAAACTATCATCCATCAAATTTTCTAATCTTGAAGCCATAAGGAGCCTTAATATGATCACCAACTTACGCGGCCGTGATTTGATCAGCGATCTGGATTTCAGCAAGGAAGAAGTAGAAACGGTATTAGATGTGGCCTTTGACCTGAAAAAGAAGCGCGCCCTGGGCCAGCCCCATGCCTACCTACAGGACAAGACCCTGGGCATGTTGTTCTTTTTCTCCAGCACCCGTACCCGCTGCAGCTTCGAATCCGGCATGGCACAGCTCGGCGGGCATGCCGCCTTTATTGAATCCAAAACCACCCAGATCTCCCACGGCGACACTGAAAAAGAGATCGGCGAGATTTTAGGGCGGTATTTCGATGGGATTGCTATCCGGCATTGCGATTGGAAGGTCGGCAACCGCTACCTCAACCTGGTGGCGGGCACTTCCCGTGCGCCTGTGTTGAACATGCAGTGCGATATCTACCACCCCCATCAATGCCTGGCGGACTTGATGACCATCTGGGAGAAGAAGGGTCGCGACCTGCGCGGCAAGAAGATCGTCGTGTCCTGGGCCTATGCCGCTTCCTATTCCAAACCCATCTCCGTGCCCCAATCCCTGATCCTGCAGATGCCACGCTTCGGGCTGGACGTCACCCTGGCGCATCCGCCGGAGTTTGAGCTCATGCCGGATATCATGGATCAGGCCCGCGAGCAGGCCAAGAAATATAAAACCGGCTTTGAAGTTGTGAACAGCATGGAAGAAGGCTTTGAAGATGCCGATATCGTCTACGCCAAATCATGGGGTCCATTAGTCACCACCAGCGACCCAGACGAGATCAAAAAGGTAACCCAGAAATACGACAGCTGGATCACTGATGAGAAGAAGATGGACTTGGCGAAGGATGACGCCATTTACATGCACCCCCTCCCCGCCGATCGCAATATTGAGGTGACGGATGCGGTGATTGACGGCCCGCAATCCGTCGTCTTCGACGAGGCGGAAAACCGCTTGCACGCCCAAAAAGCCGTCATGGCCCTCACCATGGCTTAGTTTCAAACCCATTTTTACAAAAGGAGAGTTTATCCGTATGGCTAAAAAAGGAATCGCTGTTGTCGCCGTCGGCGGCAACGCGTTAATTAAAGATAAAGCACACCAAACCGTCCAGGATCAATATGATTGTGCCAAAGACACCATGAAGCACATCGTGGACATGATCGAAAAAGGTTGGGATGTCGCCATTTCCCACGGCAATGGCCCCCAGGTGGGGTTCATCCTGCGTCGTTCAGAACTTGCCCGGGACATCCTGCATGAAGTCCCGCTGGATTACTGCGGGGCGGACAGCCAGGGCGCCATTGGCTACATGTTCCAAAAGGCCCTGCACAACGAATTCAAACGCCGCGGCATGCAGAAAGACGCGGCCACGGTGGTCACCCAAACTGTTGTGGATAAGAACGACCCCGCCTTCCAAAAGCCTTCCAAACCCATCGGCACTTTCATGGATGAGGCTGAGGCGCAATCCCGCACGGATCAGGACGGCTGGACGGTGGTGGAAGATGCCGGCCGCGGCTGGCGCAGGGTGGTACCCTCCCCCCGGCCGATCCGGATTGTGGAAGCCGATGCGATCCATAATCTGATTAAAGCTGGTTTCAGCGTGGTCGGTGTGGGCGGCGGTGGCATCCCCGTTATTGAAGACGAGAATGGAAACCTGCAAGGCGTTGAGGCCGTCATCGATAAGGATTTCGGTTCTGCCTTGCTGGCCAAGATGATTGATGCCGATCTGTTTGTCATCAGCACAGCCGTTGAGAAAGTGGCATTAAACTTCAACACCCCTGACCAGGAATGGCTCGACGAGATGACCGTTGCTGACGCGAAACGCTACATCGAAGAAGGCCATTTCGCCCCCGGCAGCATGCTTCCAAAAGTTCAGGCGATTGTCCAATTCCTTGAAAACGGCGGTAAAAAAGCGCTGATCACCGATCCGGAGCACATCAGCGATGCCCTGGAGGGCAAAACTGGAACCTGGATCGTACCATAAACACAAATTTAAGCAGGGCTGCTATAATCAACACAGCAGCCCTATTTCTATCTCATCAACAAAAACTTATCCATGGAAAACACAATGAGACCAAAATTTTCACATTACACCTGTTCACTGTGCGGTGCCGAATATGACCCTGGGGAGGTGACCTACACCTGCCCAAAGGACGGCGGGAACCTGAATGTGATCCTGGAAATTGAAACTCTCAAAGGGCAATTTACACAAGATGATTTCATGCCTCTGCCAGAAGCTTCCCAATGGCGCTATGTGAACCTGCTGCCCGTGAATGATCCGGGCGGGAACAACACTCCCTTGCACCGCGCGGGTTGGACGCCAGTTTACAAACCCCTTCGCCTGGCGAAGCAATTGGGTCTGAAAAACCTGTGGGTCAAGGATGAGAGCCCCAATCCAACAGCATCATTCAAAGACCGAGCTAGCGCGGTGGTGGTCGCCCGCGCCGCAGAAATCGGGGCGGATGTAATTGTGGCGGCTTCTACCGGCAACGCCGGCGCAGCCCTTGCCGGGATGGCCGCGGCCGTAGGCGCTAAAGCCGTCATCTTCGCTCCGCGCACAGCGCCCCCTGCCAAGATCGCCCAACTGCTGGTATTCGGCGCCAGGGTGCTGCTTGTGGACGGCACCTATGACCAGGCCTTTGACTTGAGCATCCAGGCCACCCAGGAATTTGGCTGGTACAACCGCAATACAGGCTTTAATCCTTTCACCGCTGAGGGGAAGAAAACCGCTGCTTTCGAGATTTGGGAGCAGGTCATCCGATCTCTACCGGAAGGGCATAACCCCTTGACGCTCTTCATTCCCGTTGGGGATGGCAATATCATCTCCGGCGTGCATAAGGGCTTCAAAGACCTGATGGCGCTGGGGTGGCTTCGGCAGACGCCGCGCATCGTCGGCGTCCAATCCGAAGGCTCTGCGGCTGTCGCCAATGCCTTCCACAAAGGTGATGAAGTGATCGAAGCCGTCCAGGCGGACACCCTGGCGGACAGCATCTCTGTTGATCTCCCAAGAGACGGTGTGCGAGCACTGCGGGCCGCCAAAGAAACCGGTGGCACCTACCTTACCGTTCCGGATGAGGATATTCTGGCGGCCATCGCCGAGCTGGGACGGGTGGGCATCTTCGCGGAACCAGCGGCTGCAACGGCTTATGCCGGCCTGGTCAAGGCTGTAAAGGAAAATATTATGACACCGGACGACCCAGTCTTAGTACTCAGCACGGGCAGCGGCTTGAAGGACGTCAAAGCCGCCATGCAAGCCGTGGCGGATGTGCCCGTGATCGAACCCTCCTTGGATCATGTGAAGAAGGTGCTCCAATGAAAAACCCCACCTTTACCATTATTGCTCCCATTTTTAACGAATTGGAGAATATCCCCGAACTCTACACCCGTGTACGGGATGTAATGGACCAAACCGATGAACCCTGGGAGCTGATCCTGGTGGATGACGGCTCCACGGATGGTTCCACCGATGTGATCCGTAAGCTAACTGAAAATGATTCACGGGTGCGTCCAGTGATCTTTGCCCGCAATTTCGGGCATCAGATCGCCGTGACGGCTGGCATTGACTACAGCCGCGGTGATGCTGTGGTGATCATTGACGCCGACCTGCAGGATCCGCCTGAGGTCATCCTGGATTTGATTGAAAAGTGGCGCGAAGGGTATGAGGTGGTGTACGCCGTAAGGGCTGAACGGGAAGGAGAATCCTGGTTTAAAAAAGTTACCGCTTCGCTGTTTTACCGTATCATCTACCGCATCACCGATGTGGATATTCCGCTGGACACCGGCGACTTCCGCCTGATGGATAAAAAAGTGGTGTCAGTGATGAAGCAGATGCGGGAGAAACACCGTTTCCTGCGCGGTATGTCGTCCTGGGTTGGATTCAAGCAGATCGGCGTTGAATATAAACGCAAGCCGCGCTTTTCGGGTGAAACCAAATACCCCTTCAGCAAAATGATCAAGCTGGCCTTGAACGCTGTCACCAGCTTCTCCTACTTCCCCCTTCAACTGGCAACTTACCTGGGGTTTATCGCCGCAGGGCTGAGCGTCCTGGCCATACCCATTGTGGCCATCCTGCGCCTGACCACGGGCACCGCCCTTTTGGGGCAGGCGACGACGTTGATCATCGTGTTGTTCCTGGGCGGTGTGCAGTTAATCAGCCTGGGGATCATCGGCGAATATATCGGTCGAATTTATGATGAAGCTAAGGACCGGCCGCTTTACGTGGTGGCACAAGCGCCAGATGACCCAACCCACACTGAAGAGTAAGTATTCCATTCTGTAAAACATTTTCTTTCTGACGTATCAATTAAGGTATAATTGTCTGACAATTAATCAAGGAGATCTTTAATGACCGCCATTGACCTCACCCTTTATCCAAATCGGCTGGAACGCACGGTCAAACGCGCTCGTGACCGCAACATCATCATCCCCACGTTTGAGCAAATGCGGGACCCCAGCAGAGTGCCGGACAAAATCAAGGAAGAATTAAAAGACATCGGCTTGTGGGACCTGCACCCTCGCAACCTGTTCCGCATCACCTGGCATAACGAGCCCAAGCCCAGCGGCGGTTTGTTTGGCGGTCTCAATTATATGGAATTTCCGGAGAGCCTGACCGGCACCCCCGCCAGGATCATCGCTCTGGAAGGCAAATGGATGCCCACCGGGTCCCATAAAGTGGGCGCGGCCTTTGGCTGCCTCGTCCCCCGACTGGTTACCGGGCAGTTTGATCCCACCCAACAAAAGGCGGTCTGGCCTTCCACCGGCAATTACTGCCGCGGCGGTGCCTACGATTCTGCCTTGCTGGCCTGTGAATCCGTGGCCATCCTGCCGGAAGAGATGAGCCAGGAGCGCTTTGACTGGCTTGCCAGTATTGCCGGCGAAGTAATTAAGACCCCAGGCTCCGAATCGAACGTGAAAGAAATTTTCGACAAATGCTGGGAATTGCGCGAATCCGGTGAGGATTTGATGATCTTCAACCAGTTTGATGAGTTTGGCAACCATCTCTGGCACTATTACTTGACAGGCCACGCTCTGGAAAATTTGGTTAAACAGATCGCTGGGTCAAGGGATGATTATTGGGGCATCGTCTCTGCCACAGGATCTGCCGGCACGATTGCGGCTGGTGATTACTTAAAGAAGGTCTTCCCAGATAGCCACATCGTCGCCTCTGAAGCGGTGCAGTGCCCCACGCTGCTGTATAATGGCTTCGGCGCGCACCGCATCGAGGGCATCGGCGATAAACACGTCCCCTGGATTCACAACGCCAGGAACACGGATGTTGTGGTCGGTATTGACGACAACGCCGTCGTCAACCTCGCACGGCTGTTCAATGAGCCACAAGGCAGAAAACACTTAGCCCAGTCCGGTGTCCCGATTGAAGTGGTGGACAAATTGGACCTGCTGGGCTTCTCCAGCATTTCCAATCTGCTGTCGTCCATTAAAGCTGCCAAACATTTTGAACTCAGCGAGAATGACATCATCGTGACCATGCTAACCGACTCTATGGAACTCTACCAGAGCCGTCTGCGTGAGATGCACGAATCGATGGGCGAATATACGGATAAGACCGCTGCTGCGGATGACGCCCGCTGGCTGAAAGGGCTTGCAACTGATTACCTGGAAGACCTGACCTACATGGGTCAGAAACGCATCCACAACTTGAAGTATTACACCTGGGTTGAACAGCAGGGCAAGACTTATGAGGAAATCCAGGCCCAGTGGTATGACAAAGACTATTGGGAGGAGCTGCAAATGCAGGTGCCCGAGATTGACGCCCGGATTGAGGAATTTAATGAGCGGGTCGGGCTTCTGTAACCCCTCCCGTCATTGCGACAAGCTGAGTGCGCTCAACGCACATCAGCGCAGTGCCAGGCGAAAGGATTCGCCGGCCGAGCGCCAGCGCCGAAGCAATCTCATGATGGCGTTTGCTATGTAATATGGCTGGGTCAATTGTCCTGTCCGCGTGATTCTGAGGCTGCTTCACTTCGTTCGCAGTAACAAATTCCCAATTCATGATAGAATCCCCTCATACCCATTTCTAACAAAGGGGAAAACATGAATACGGCATTACCTGAGACAGCCCTGATCTTGGTCGCCATCCTGCCCAACCAGCGCGATTTCGACATCGCCCGCCTGTTCGGCTGGTATCGTATTCCGCTCAAGAGTGCGCCCAAGGTCATCTCCGTGGACTATCTAGCCTTTTACCAAACAGCCTCTTTCGGAGAAGCAGAGCGCTGGCAAATCGCCTATGTCGCAGAAATTTTAGGACACGAGCTCACCCGCCGCAAAGACCTCATCCGAGACGAGCCCCATCACCCCCGAGCCCACGAAGAATATTTCAAACTGCAAATTGGCCCCATACAACGCCTGGAAAATCCCATCCCAGCCAAGGATTGGAAGCGCATCACATTCTTTTATACCACCGGCGAACTATTTAAGACCGCCGAAACCATCAATGATCTGGTGGTCAAAGCCCAGGATGAGCGCTCCCTGCTATGGCACACCCTGCGGGAACGCGCCCTTAAAGCCAACGAATACAAAGCTCAGGAGCTGCCAGAGCTTCTGCTTGACCCCGCCATTTTAGCCTTGCTTGGAAAACGTTAATTACCTTGATTAAAATCAAAACCGGCCAAGTTGCGGAATGCTGGCCGGTGTTTTCTTCTTTTTTAAATATTATTCAGGTTTACAGGGGTTGAACGTCCTTGGCTTGCAGACCCTTGGGTCCTTGTTCCACGGTAAATTCTACCTGTTGGTCTTCACGCAGTGATTTGAATCCTGATCCCAGGATTGCGGTGTGGTGTACAAAAACATCATCACCTTGCTCGCGTGCGATAAAACCATAACCTTTTGCATCGTTGAACCATTTCACGGTTCCAATTTCTTTTTCTGCCATTCTAAATACTTCCTTTTGTAAAAATGTTGATTCTTGTGAGTTAGCTTATCTGATAAAAATAGAACCGCCCAGTCTCCGCAAGTCTGGACGGCATATATCCTACCAAAACTGACATCACTTCATATACTATAATACCACGTAGCAGAAATTTGTCAATCCAGACTAATTTTGTATAATTAATCTATGACCCAATCGCCTTTTTCTTTTCATCTGGCATACTTTCGTAAAAAAGTCATTATCGGATAAAATCTAAAGTGTCATCCTATCAATCCAGAGCCAAGAATTGGAGTCATTCCTATGGCCTATTTGATTAAAAACGGTACACTCATCACAGCCAGCGAGACCATCCAGGCGGATGTTCTCGTTGAAGGTGAGAAGATTTCCCTGATCGGTCAGGGGCTCTCCCATCCTGATGCTGTGGTGATTGATGCTGAGGGTAAATTTATCCTGCCGGGCGGTGTGGATGCCCATGTGCATTTGGACTTGCCTATGTTCGACACAGTCTCTTCCGATGATCACTACACGGGCAGCAAAGCCGCTGCTTTTGGCGGCACGACGACTTTGATTGATTTCGTCCCTCAAGACGAGGGTAACCTGGAAGAAAACATCCGGCGCTGGCACACCAAAGCTGACCCCAAGGCCTCGGTGGATTTTGGGTTCCACATGAACATCACCCGCTTCGATAAAGATGTTGCCAAGGAGATCTTCAACTTACCCGATTTGGGAATCACCAGCCTGAAGGTCTTCACCGCTTACAACAACCGGCTGCGTCTATCGGATGGCGAGATCTTTCGTGTGATGCGCGTCGCAAGGGCTGCCGGCATGCTGACCATGGTGCATGCTGAAAATGGTGACGTGATCGACATCCTGGTGGAAGAAGCCCTGGCTGCCGGCAATACAGATCCCATTTTCCACGCCAAAACACGTCCGGCCTGGGGGACGGTGGAAGCCTCTCTGCGAGCTGCCGCGCTGGCCGCGCAAGCCGGCGACGCCCCGCTCTACCTCGTGCACATGAACACTGCCGGCGAGGTGGATCAACTGCGTTATGCCCAGGAACATGGCCTCAATATGATGGGGGAAACCTGCATTCAATACCTGTTCTTCACCGAAGATGACCTGCGGCGCGAGGACGGCGCCAAGTGGGTTTGTTCCCCACCCATGCGGAAAGAGAAGGACAACCTTCAGCTATGGGAGGGACTCTCGGATGGCATTATCAAGACCGTCTCCACAGATCACTGCCCGTTCTTCTATGATGGTACGACACCCATCGACTATGAAGGGGAACAGGTCACCATCCGCGGTAAGGAACTGGGAAAAGACGATTTCACCAAAATTCCCAATGGGCTGCCTGGTGTGGGCGACCGGATGCCGGTGATGTGGACTCATGGCGTGGGAAGCGGGCGGCTGACACCCAATCAATTCGTCGCCCTGCACTGCACAAACCCCGCCAAGATATTCGGCCTCTACCCCCAAAAAGGAACCCTCGCACCCGGCTCAGATGCGGATATAGCCATCTGGGATCCCAATAAAGAAGTGTCCTACGGCGTGGACATTGCCAAACACCGCACGGATTACAACCTATATGAAGGATGGCAGCTAAGGGGCTTTCCCGTGATAGTGTTCCTGCGCGGCCAGAAGATCGTTGACGGTGAGAGCTGGCACGGCAAACCTGGCATGGGACGCTATCTAAATCGTCATGAAGGCGAGATCCTGAGTTGAAGGATTAATTTAACCGATGTTGATCCTCCTGCCGATTGGATTATTGCTGGGGGCAGCCCTGGCTGTCCTGATACAAGACCGTACCCGCCCGCGTTATGGAACAAGTTGGCTGATTGCAATTTCTGCCTGCATCATTTCCTGGCTGGCGATCCTGGTGATGCGCTTGCGGCTTCCGACCAGCCTGGCATTCCTCTCATGGGACAATCCAGACCTGAATCTAATGGGGGATTTCTCTCTACTGTTGGATTACGATTCCTGGCCTTATGCCATGGCGTTGATAACAGTCACCCTGGCGGTCATTCTCACAGACTCCGCCAGAACACGCTATGACAGCACGCCCCGATCCTGGTCTGCGTCCATGCTGATCACAGCCCTGGGGCTGTTGGCGCTTCAATCCGGCACCAGCCTGACTTTGATTTCAGCCTGGGTAATTGTCGATATCATCGAACTCATTTACTTGTTAAGGTTGGAAGACGCTGAGCGCTATATCCTGCGGATCATCATCTCCTTTGGTGTTCGTACAGCCTCCATACTCATGCTGATCCTGGCAACAGCCAGAGGATGGCAAACCAGCGGTGTTTTTGACCTGACGCAAATCCCGCAGGTCGCTGGCTTTCTTTTTCTAATTGCTGCGGGTTTGCGACTGGGTGTCTTTCCCCTCAATTTGCCCTTTTTACAGGAGCCCACCTTGCGCCGGGGGGCGGGAAATATCATCCGCCTGGCGCCAGTGGCATCCAGCCTTTGTCTGCTGGCCCGCCTGCCTGCTGATGTTATTCCGTCTGGCCTCAGCGGCTGGGTTCCCCTGTTTCATGCCATGTTGGCCCTGGCTGCGATCTATGCCGCCTTCCGCTGGTTGTCAACTTCGGATGAAATTGAGGGGCGGCCCTTTTGGATTATTGCCTGGGCCGCGCTGGCCACTGAATCCGTTATCAATGGGCATCCGGATGCCAGCCTTGCCTGGGGGATAGCCCTCATCCTGCCAGGCAGTCTGCTGTTCCTATATTATCCAAAAGTCCAACGGATGAATTTTTTGCTCTATTTCGGTTTGGTCAGTCTGGTGGGATTGCCCTACACCCCTCTGGCCAGCGCCTGGGCCGGATTGGTCAGCGGCGGCATTAGTTTCTGGACCTTTGCCTTTCTGATTGCCCATGCCGTCATGGTTTTTGGCTATTTAAACCGAATACTGCAGCCAGGCGGGGAAGCTGGCGCAATGGAATCATGGGCACGCATAGTCTATCCCTTGGGTTTGATCCTCATCATCCAAACCATTCTGGCACTGGGCTTAATCGGTTGGCCTGGCTCCCTCACACTGGGTGTTTGGTGGCTTGGCCTGATCAGTACTGTATTGGTTTTCTCCGCATTGATCACCATCCACCGTCTGGGGATCACCCCCCCTTACATTCAACTACCCGCAAGCAGCCCAATCACGAAAGCCCTTGATTGGATTATCCCAAAACTTGAACCCCTCATCAGGTTGGAATGGGTCTATAAGCTGGCATGGTGGGTGAACAACGCCGCCGGAGCAGTATTGAAAGGCTTTTCAACCATACTGGAAGGAGAGGGTGGGATATTGTGGACGATTTTATTGCTCGTCTTGCTGATCACTATTCTCATTGGTGGAGGGGCGGGTTAGTATGGCGATTCTCTCCACCCTGGCCTTTATCCTGATTGTGATCACCGCTATGGTCATTTTAATCTTTCGGGATTGGCTGGCCAATGCCATTGCCCTGGCTGTGCAATACCTGGCGGCCTTCTTCCTTGTCAATTTATCCTGGCCCACAGGAATGGCCGTGATCAAGCTCATCGTGGGTTGGATGTCCACGGCTGCCATTGCCCTGACCCTCTTTCGTCAGGAGCCCTCCCGAAACTCCAGCGGGCCAGAAGCCAGCCTTTTCTTCCGCGGGCTTGCCGGCCTGGTGATCATCGTGATCATTTTCATCACCGCGCCCACCTTGCAAGATGCGTTTTTCCCCCAGCTTGACCTCGTCATCATCCAGGGGGGATTGACCCTCCTCGCGATGGCATTGATGCAGTTGGGGACAAACGCAGAACCTTATCTCATCGTCTTCAGCCTGCTCAGTTTTCTATCTGGATTTGAAGTGATCCACGCCGGACTGGAGATTTCAACCTTATTGACAGGCCTGCTGGCAATTACCAATCTTGGCCTGGCCTTGATTGGTGTTTACTTCATTGTAAAAACCGGTGCGAGGAACGACCCTACAGGTGAGGAGGAAGCCCAATGACTCTCTCAACGCCCCTTCTGTGGGTTCTGCTGCCCATGGTCATTGCTGGTATCACCACCATCTTTTACCGTCGCGAATTATTGAGCATTCTCCTCACAAGCCTGACCGCCTTTGCACTGGCAGCATTAGCGACCTTTTTCCCGGAGGATATGACTCTTTCCATCGGCCCCCTGACCCTGTCATTCCAGGAGAATCTCAATATCCTGGGCCGTCAGATTTCTGTCGTCTATGATATGCTGCCCTTCATTGCTTTGATCTATGCTGCAACAGGATTGTGGGGATTGAGCAGCGGCATCCCCGGGGTGCCCGATATTTTCAGGCCGACCAGCCTTGCCATAACTGCACTTCTTACTGCCGCATTAGGTGTCCGCCCATTTTTATATGCTGCCCTGCTGATCGAAACGGCTATCCTAGTCTCTATCCCAATGCTGTCACCTCCAGGTCAGAATACCACGCCTGGTATTTTACGCTATCTCACATTGCAGACCCTGGCGATGCCATTTATACTCCTGGCGGGTTGGCTGCTCACAGGCGTGGAAACGCTGCCAACGGACAGTCCTCTCGTCGGACAGACATTATTCTTGTTGGGGTTAGGAATCGCTGTTTGGTTGGCCGTTTTCCCCTTCCACAGTTGGGTACCCATGCTCAGCCAGAAGACCTCACCACTGGTGATGAGTTTCCTGTTGACACTCATGCCCATGACGATATTGGTTTTTACCCTGAACTTCATTGACCGTTTTACATTTCTCAGGGAATTGGATAATTTGTACGCATCCCTGCGTTTGATGGGGGTAATCATGATCGTGATCAATGGCGCCTGGGCTGCTGTTCAGACGGATATTAAACGCGCCCTGGGCTTTTCAGCATTGGCTGAAACCGGCTTTTCCTTACTGGCTATGGGCCTATACGATCAAGGTGGATTGACATGGATGATGTTGTCCTTCCCCGTACGCGCCCTCTCGTTTTGGCTGTGGGGATATATTCTGACTCTCATTGAGCAGCACTCGGATTCTCTCGAGCTTCACGCCGTCCAGGGACTCGCCCGACGGTTCCCGGTTCTATCTTCAGGCCTTTTACTGACCCAATTCTGCCTTGCCGGACTTCCAATGTTGGCGGCTTTTCCGATAAAAATCGCGATTTTCAAAGCCTCCTTTGAAGTCGGCGCAGCAGTGGGTGTTATGAGTTTTATTGGCAACCTCGGGTTGTTTTTATTCACATTAAGGTTGCTTTCTTTTTTAGTCGCGCCAAGAGACGTTACCCTTCCTTTGGGGTGGACCTTCTCAGAGAAGACTTATGAGTTCATCCCTGTCCTGATCATGATTCTCATCCTGATCATCATGGCCTTGTTCCCCAACGTCTTTTTCGCCAACATTATTGACACCCTATCGGCTTTCAGCCAACTACAATAATTTGTACTAATCCTTCTCCTGATCTTATCCCTAATCCATTAAAATTATTTCAAGGATTGACGTTGAAGCCTGATGTAGTAGGATAAGCATCCAAAAGAGTTAGCCTTCTTAGAAAATTTTTTCTCAAAGATAGTATTCCCTCAACCTCGACGGGCGTTCTTTGTGTATAATTTACAAAGAACACAAAAAATGAACATTCCCTTGGGCAGCGATTATTCCCAATAAAACATAGGTGAAATCAATGGATAACACACTGGATAATGAAGAATTAGAAAAACGCATAGAGTGGCTGGATAATGAACGGCGCAATGATAAAACGGCCATTGCCACCCTGCAGAGCAAAATTGACAACTTAACCACCGAGAATGATGCCCTTCGCATCCGCTTGTCGGATATGGAAAACGACATCACCCGCTTGAATACCCTCATGGCGCGGTTGGAACAATATGATCTGGATATCAAAAGCGTCCGGACGGACATCAGCCGACAGATCGAAGGCTTCAAAGAGAAACTTGAAGGCCGGGAGGGACAATCGGAACAAAATAAAAACCGCATTAATGACCTTCATACCGATTTAACTGAGCTTGAAAAGAAAGTTCAAACCATTGAGGAAATACGGAAAATAGTTGAAATGCGTAAAGGCAGGGTCGTTGAGTTACAAAAGCATATTGAGGAATTAAAAACCCGGTTTGGTGATGTGGAAGATTTCAACGAGGACTACAAACGGTCCCTGCAATTGGTTGAAGAAAATCGTCGCCAGGATGCCAAGCGAATCACAGACTTCCAGGGTGAGCTGGCCGCCCTCCGTAAACGCCAAGAGGAAACTCGTGGTAAACAAGATATTGCAGGCGACAACATGCGGAAGCTTGAAAGCCGAATTAATGATCTATTGGAGGCCGAATCTGAACGGCGAGAAGAACAAACGGCTTTCATGGAAAAAGTTAAATTTGAACAGGTGGAACGTGACAAGTTGTTTAAAGAATGGGCCGAGCGCTTTGATACCATGGAACAAATCAACAAGAATTTGGAGAAAGAGCTCTCAGAACTTGAGAACACCCACCATTCTGTTAAAAAATCACAGGCTGCCCTGGATGAAGTTACTGAAAGATTTGATCGCCGAATTAATGAGATCACAGAAATCCAGCGATTGAATGAGGATCGCTTCAGGCAGGAGTGGAACACCTTTAAATCCGACGATCAGAAACGCTGGTCCAACTACACCCTGGCGCAAGAAGAACAGCATCGTGAGATAAGCAAGAACATTGAAAGCCTGAGTGAGCGCTTCTCCAATCTGGAAGAGTCAATTGAAGCTATGCAAGACAACATCACCCAAATCGGAAAAGACGATATCAAGCGGATGCAAACCCTTCTGACCTCCCTCAGGGATTCCATTGAAGTATATCAGGACATTTTCAAAGACTAGACAAAGAACAGGACCAATAGCGTGCAAGTCATCGGCACAGCCGGGCACGTCGACCACGGCAAATCCACCCTCATCAATCGCCTGACCGGAATCAACCCTGACCGGTTGAAACAGGAACAGGAACGGGAAATGAGCATTGAGCTGGGTTTTGCCTGGTTCCAACTGCCCAACGGCGAAGACGTCGGCATCGTTGATGTCCCTGGTCATCGCGATTTCATTGAGAATATGCTGGCTGGCATTGGCGGAATTGATGCCGCATTGTTTGTCGTCGCCGCGGATGAAGGCGTGATGCCCCAAACCCGGGAACACCTTGCCATCCTTGACCTGCTAGGGGTACCGGCAGGGGTGGTTGCGCTGACCAAGATCGATCTGGTTCAGGACCCCGAATGGCTGGATCTGGTGGAGTCGGATTTAGAGGACACCCTCGCCGGCACCGCCCTGGCGGACGCGCCCATCGTCCGCGTCAGCGCACGCACCGGCGCGGGGATTGATGAATTGGTGAACACACTGCAGGAAACCCTGACTCATCGCCCCCACCGCCCCGACCTTGGCCGCCCGCGCCTTCCCATCGACCGGGTGTTTACCCTGTCAGGGTTTGGTACCATTGTCACCGGCACCCTTTCTGATGGACATTTATCGGTTGGGGATCCTGTTGAAATCCTCCCTTCCCATGTCGAAGGCCGGATCCGCGGCCTGCAGACCCATCAGCAGGCCGAGGAAAGCGCCCAACCTGGCAGCCGCACCGCAGTCAATATCTCGGGCGTGGATGTAGTTGAGATTCAGCGCGGGGATGTCCTCGCTCATCCGGGGGCTTATCCCACCACGAAAATGATGGATGTCTGGTGCAGACTGCTGCCCAATGCAGACACACCCCTGAAACACAATACGGATGTCAAACTTTTCCTGGGCGCAGCTGAGGTCATGGCCAGGGTCAGAGTTCTGGGGGTTGAGGCGCTCCTCCCAGGCGAAGAGGGCTTCCTGCAATTAATGCCCCGGGAACCCGTCGTTGCACTTAGGGGAGATCGTTTCATCCTCCGCCGGCCGTCCCCACCAGCAACCATCGGCGGCGGCCAGGTCATGGACCCGACACCAAAACGCCGTCACAAGCGATTCAACACCTCACGTCTTGAAGAACTGGAGGCTTTGCTGGTTGGCACGCCGGAAGAAATTATCCTGCAAACAGCGCAGAAGTTGGGGCCGGTTTCACAGAAAGAACTTATGACGGCATCCGGGTTAGAAGCCGCAGCAGCAGAAATAACCCTCGAGGCCCTATTTCAGGAGGGGACGCTGCTCCCCTTAGACGGGAAAGACCTGATTATCACCAGAGAAACCCTCTTCCGACTAACCGATAAAATTCAAGAAGCCCTAAAAACCTTCTATGATCACTACCCATTGCGCCAGGGCATGCCCCGGGAACGGCTTAAATCTCAGTTGAACCTGGATAGCGATCTGTTTGATGTCCTGATTAAGCGTATGGCCAATGAGGGCGTTATAGAAGCGTCAGGTGCAGATGTGAAAATACTCGGCCACGAGATCAGCTACACGCAGGAGCAAAAGAAAAATATTAAGGCTTTATTGGATCAATTTGATGACCAGCCCTACACGCCGCCTTCCGTCAAGCAAAGCCTTGAGGTCGTTGGCGAGGAGGTTTTGAATGCCTTGATCGAGACGGCGGAACTCGTCCAGCTCAATGAGGACGTCCTCCTGCAGCCCGAACGATATGAGGAAATGCGGGATACCGTCATTGAACACATCAAAAGCCAGGGGAGCATCACTTTGGCAGAGTTACGGGACAAATTCGACACCAGCCGTAAGTATGCTGTGGCTGTCCTGGAGCACATGGATGAACTTGGGTTGACCGCCCGAAAAGGGGATAAAAGAATTTTAAAGTAAGTATTTAATGTCCTCACATCTTAACATTTTTAATACTTTTACTTTCCACAAACCTAATGGCTTTGGTGTCCAACGATAAATTCGCGGTAAAATAGTCTAGCACTCACCATTTCACCAAATAAAGGAGTGAAATTATTCATGACCTGGAAAATTTTGCTGACAGATGGCCTTGCTCCCATCTCCGATCACAACCTGCTGGGCGCTGTGGCCTTGGACGATCGAAAAGGCATTTCCGCTGAAGACCTGATGGACGTCATTGGCAATTACGACGCCGCTATCGTGCGCGGCCGCACCAAAGTCAACGAAGAGGTCCTTGCCGCTGCTGACCAACTTAAAGTGGTGGGGCGCATGGGCGTCGGCGTGGATAACATTGACCTGAAGGCAGCCAAGGCTCGCAATATCACCGTCGTCAACGCGCCGGTTGCCACGACCGTCTCCGTGGCAGAACTGACCATCGGATTGATGCTGAGCCTAATCCGACACATCCCCAAAGGTAATGCGGGACTAAAATCGGGCGAATGGCTGAAGAAACAACTCAGGGGCACCGAACTCTATCAAAAGACCCTGGGCATTATCGGCTTCGGCAACATCGGCGAAGCGGTCTGCCAACGTGTAAGCACCTTTGACATGAACACCATCGCCTATGATCCCATCCGTCCAGAAAAAGAAATTGTCGCTGCCTGCGCCGAACCTGTGGGTTTTGAAGACTTATTAAAACGGTCTGATCTCATCACCCTGCACATCCCCCACATCGAAAGCACCCATTACATCCTCAATGAGGACGCCTTCAAGAAGATGAAAGATGGCGTGCGCATCATCTGCGCGGCCCGGGGCGGTGTGATTGACGAAGCAGCCCTCTTGAGCGCATTGGGAAGCGGCAAGGTGGCTGGCGCGGCCCTCGATGTCTTTGAGACCGAACCGCCAGGGGACTCCCCGCTCCTCAATCACCCCAATGTGATCGGCACCCCCCATATCGGGGCGCAAACCAAAGAAGCGCAGTTACGTGCGGGACAGGATATCCTCTCTGAAGTCGTCGCGGCTTTAGAAGGCAACCCCCTGCGCTGGAAAATTGTATGATAAGGGATCATTAAGACCCATCGTTGTGAACTAAAAAAAATCATAAAGGATTAAACATGTCAGATAAACCACAAGTTTCAGAAAAAATGCAAAAGCTGATTGAGCTTTCAGCCGAGTTGACCGATTTGGGTCATATCCAGGCCGTCCTCGGCTGGGATCAGCAGATCAACATGCCGCCGGGCGGGGCCGAGGAGCGCGGCGCACAGTCCGCCGCCCTTGGCCGGATCATGCATGAAAAATTCACCTCGGATGAGGTCGGTCAATTGATTGCGGACCTCGAAGAAGAGGTAGGCGATCTGGAAGCGGAAACGGATCAAGCCCGTTCCGTCAAAGTCGCTAAAAGAGAATATAAAAAGCAGACCAAAGTCCCCCTGCCCTTGTTGATGGAGCACATCCAGACCACCACCCTGGCCCACGAAGCCTGGCTGGAAGCCAAGAACAAATCAGATTTTTCCATCTTCCAACCCCATCTTAACAAGATCATTGAGCTTAGGCAGCAATACGCAGAGCTATTCAAACCCTATGATCACATTTACGACCCTCTGCTGGATGATTATGAGCCAGGCATGAAGACCGCCGAGGTCAAGGAGATCTTCAACAAGCTCCGCCCGCAGCAGGTGGCATTAATTCAAGCCATCGCAGAAAAAGAACCACCGGACAATGCCTTCATCAAGCAGTATTACAAGGAAGAACATCAAGAAATTATCGGCCGTTATGTAATCACCCGCTTTGGATATGACTGGAAACGGGGCCGGCTGGATATTGCCCCCCACCCCTTCACCACCGGATTCGGCCACGGCGATGTGCGCATTTCCACACGCTACCTTAAAGACGATGCTGGTTCAGCGTTGTTCAGCACCATGCACGAGGCCGGACACGCCATGTACGAGCAGGGCGTTCCCGAAAAATACAAGCGGCATCCACTGGGCGGTGCAGCCTCACTGGCCATCCACGAATCCCAATCCCGCCTATGGGAGAACATCATCGGGCGCAGTAAGGAATTCTGGTCGTTCTTCTACCCATCGCTGCAAATGCTCTTCCCGCAGTTCCTCAGCGATGTCACCGTGGAGGATTTTTACCGCGGTATCAATAAGGTGGAACCCTCACTGATTCGAGTCGAAGCCGACGAGGCGACCTACAATATGCACATCATGCTGCGGCTGGAAATTGAAATCGGGTTGATGGAAGGGACCATCAAAGTCGAGGACCTGCCTGAAATCTGGAATACTAAGATGGAGGATTACCTCGGCATCACCCCGCCCAACGACTCTGTCGGCGTCTTGCAGGACGTGCACTGGTCGGGTGGGATGATCGGTTACTTCCCCACCTATGCGCTGGGCAACCTGGCATCCGTCCAATTGTGGGACAAATTGGTGGAAGAGAATCCCAATGTATATGATGAGATCGCCAAGGGCCAATTTGACACTGTCCTGGATTGGATGCGCCAAAACGTGCACCAATATGGCAGCAAATATGAACCCCAGGAGATCATGCTCAAAGCCACCGGCAGCAAGATCACGCCCGAACCCTATATGGCCTACCTCGAAGAAAAATACGGCGAAATCTACGATCTATAAATCCGTTTGTTTTTCAACAGTTCACAGGTTATTCCCTTTTTGGGGATAACCTGTTTTTTTATCCCTGTGTTCGTTGTATAATTCCCCTATGCCCTCAAAACGTCTTATCTGGCTGGTCTTGTCCCTGATCTTCCTCCTTTATCTGCTCCCGCCACAACGCGGGACAGCTCAATCCAGCCCTGAAATCCTCCTGGTTGAGCCTGGCCAGGGCTCCGAAGTGATTTCACCAATTAAGATCAACGCACAAGTTGACCCAGGCGGGGATCGTCTGCTGCGCGTTACGCTGATCGACGAGCGGAACAACCTCCTCTCGCGCAAGTTGTTGCGCATCCCATCAACCCAAAACGTCCCCTTCGAATTCCAAACGGAGCTCTATTTTGAAATCCCCAGGGAAAGCACTCCCGCCCTGCTCACCCTCGCAACTCAGGATGAATATCACCGCCCTCAATCCCTGCGCTCGGTTACATTGAGTCTTCAGTCCACCGGCCAAGCGAGCATATTCTCAAGCGTGATTGAGAACAGTTGGCTGACCATCACCCAGCCCGCGCCCATGGCGGTTATCAGCGGCGGCGCATTCCAGATCACGGGGGAGATCACCCCATTGAATGACAATCCTGTTTTTTTTGAACTGATGACAGAAAGCGGCAGCATCGTTGGTACCTCCCAGCTTGACCCCAGGAATCCTGGTGAGACATTCGAGTTTGAGATTGATCTTTCTTATGATTTTATCTATGAGCAGCGGGAGGTGCGCTTGATCGTCCGGCAGCGGTCAAAGGAGTTCGCGGCTGATGCCATCCTGGACAGCATGCCGGTTCTCTTATCGCCATAATTGAGATACTTTATAAGAAAACCTTCTTAGAAACGTTGCATGCAACGTTTCTAAGAAGAAACTTATAAAACAATTATCACCTTTTCTGGGTGATTGGCCTCCCTTGTATACATATAAAGCAACAACCCGACATCGGTTAGAGGTATAATAGGTGCCGTTGCCCATATGGGACATCTTTACTGAATTGGAGGTTCTTGCATGGCTCAATCTTACGATGTCATCATTATCGGCGCTGGCATCGTCGGCAGCATGGTGGCTCGTTTTCTATCTAAATACGACCTTGATATTTTAGTGATCGAAAAAGAAGTGGATGTCGGCATGGGAACCAGCTCCGCCAATTCCGCGGCTGTTCACGCCGGTTATAACGCCCTGCCCGGTACGAACAAGGCCCTGACCAATGCCGAGGCGATCAACATGTGGCCCCAACTTTCACAGGAGCTTGGCATCGCCTATGAACGCTGCGGCGATTATGTGGTCGCTGTCAGCGATGACGATATGGCAATGCTGGAGTTGCTTCTAGAACGCGGCAATCTCAACGGCGTCCCCGGCATGGAAATTATCGATGGCGATGAGATGCGGCGCAGAGAGCCCTTAGTCCGCTCCGATGCTGTCAGCGCGTTGTGGGTGCCTTCAGGCGGTGTGGCAGATCCCTTTGCTGCCACCATTGCCGCCGCAGAAAACGCCGTGGAAAATGGCGTGACACTCAAACTCAATACAGCTTTCCAGGATTTCCTAATGGAAGGCAACAAAATTACCGGTGTGAAGACCAGCCAGGGCGATTTCAAGTCCCGCTGGGTGGTAAACGCGGCCGGCTTGTATGCGGACGAGGTCATGCATAAAGCGGGTGTGCGCCCCGAATTTAAAATCCGTCCCCGACGCGGCGAATATGTCATCCTTGATAAAGCTGATTTCCAACTGACGCAAAAAACGATTCTGTTCCCCACGCCTTCTGACAAGGGCAAAGGCATCATCGTCGCCTCATCCACACACGGTAACGTCATAATTGGCCCAAACGCCAATTTTGTCGACTCCAAAGAAAATAAGGAGGTCACCCAGGAAGGCATCCAGGAGATCTGGAGCGGCGGGAGCAAGCTGGTTCCTAACATTAACCGCAAGCACATCATCGCCCAATTCGCCGGTTTGCGCGCCACGGGCAACGCCGCCACCCCCAACCCGGACATAGACTATAACCAGGACTTCATTATCGAAATTCCAGATGAGGTGGAGGGATTGGTCAACCTGGGCGGGATCGAATCCCCAGGGTTCACCGCTGCGCCTGCCATCGCCGTCCGTGTTGTCAAACTACTGGAAGGCGCAGGGGAGTCACTAGAAGAAAAGACCCATTGGAACCCCGTCCACGTGCCCCGTCCCGTCTTCAGGCACCTCAGTAAAGATGAACAGGCCGCGCTGATCGCCAAAGACCCTGCTTACGGGCGGATCGTCTGCCGCTGTGAAACGGTGACAGAAGGCGAGATCCTAGCGGAAATCCATGCCCCTATCCCCGCTACCACTTATGACGCCATCAAACGCCGGACATGGCTGGGTACCGGCCGCTGTCAGGGCGGCTTTGATATGCCCAGGGTTGTCCAAATTCTCTCTCAAGAATTAGGCCTCTCTCCCGAGGAGGTCACCAAGAAAGGCGAGGGTTCTCCCTTCCTCTCCCGCCGAACCAAGGACGTTGAACAAGACCATCTCACCGTGGAGGACCTGATATGAAACACGACTATGATGTCATTGTCATCGGCAGCGGCCCGGGCGGGCTGGCAGCCGCCATATCAGCCAAAGAAAACGGCGCGGATGATGTGTTGATCATCGAACGCGATGTGGAGCTGGGCGGCATCCTCCTGCAATGCATCCATAATGGCTTCGGCCTGGAATTATTTGATGAGGATATGCCCGGCCCCACCTACGCACAACACTTCATTGAAAAAGCCAAAGGTTTGGGCATCCAAACCCTGATGGATACCATGGTGTTGGATATCACCGCGGATCGAAAAATCTACGCCATTAATAAAGACCAAGGTTATATCGAACTCACCGCGCGAGCTATCGTGCTGGCCATGGGCTGCAGGGAACGCACCCGCGCCCAGATCATGCTGCCGGGCGCACGTCCCGCCGGCGTCTACACCGCAGGGACTGCACAACGATTCGTGAACGTGGAAGGTCACATGCCCGGAGAAAAATTCGTCATCCTCGGGTCCGGCGACATCGGCATGATTATGGCCCGCCGTCTGACCATCGAGGGTGCCAAGGTGCAGCGCGTTCTGGAAATTATGCCCTATCTGACCGGCCTAACCCGTAACTACGTTCAATGCCTGCTGGATTACGGTATCACCCTACAAAAACAACGCACGGTCAACCGCATCATCGGCAAGGATCGCGTGGAGGCTGTTGAAGCGGTCAGCGTGGATGAAAACTGGAATATCATCGAAAGTACAAAAGAGATCATCCCCTGCGACACCCTTTTATTGTCCGTGGGGTTGATCCCGGAAAATGAACTCTCCAAGAAGGCCGGCGTCCTGCTGGACCCGATCACCAATGGGCCCTTCGTGGACGACCGCTTTATGTCCAACGTCCCAGGCATCTTCGCCGCAGGGAATGTGGTGCATGTCTACGACCTAGTGGATTGGGTCACCGAAGCTGGCTACGTCGCCGGAAAGGGCGCTGCTGAGTTCGCCCAACAAGAGAAAATCAAGGCGGGATCGCCGATACCATTGAAGGCGGGCGAGAATATCCGTTATGTCGTTCCCCATAAGTTGGATCCCGAACATCTGAAAGAAAATGCCGTGCGTTTGCAGATGCGAGCGGTCAACCCAATTGAGGAACGCGTCCTGGTGACGGTGGAGGACCAAGATGGCGAGGTGGTCGCTAAAAAGGGCGAACCTTACGCTCGTCCTGGTGAGATCCTATCCCTGGCCATCAAACCGAAAACCATTGATGCGGTGCGGAAAGCTATGAAATTAACAGTACATGTTCGTGAGCGCTAAGAAAGGAAATGATCAATATGGCTGAAACCAGTGAAATCATCTGTGTGGCCTGCCCCAAGGGCTGCACGCTTCAAGTCAAACACGAAGGCAAAGACGTGCTGGAAGTCATTGGTGCCGGCTGCCGGCGCGGCAAAGAATATGCCATCTGCGAACTGCAAGACCCCCGTCGAATGGTCGCTTCCACTGTCAAGGTGAAAGACGGCCTTCACCCATTGGTGCCTGTATACACGCGAAAAGCCTTTCCCAAACCCTTGATTCCCCAATTGGCAAAAAAACTACGCGAGGTTGAAGTGCCTGCACCCGTCGAAATCAATCAAGTCGTTCTAGAAAACGCCCTGGACACCGGCATTGACATCATCGCCAGCCGGGACATGCCCCAGGCAGAGCCGTTACAATAAATCAATTAATATCTCGAAACAAAAAAACCGTAGAGACTGCAATATAAATCTCTACGGTTATCTTTTTAATAATTGAGGGTTTACGGCGCGCCGGGGCCGTAGTATTCGGGGTCGGTGGGTGTTTGCCCGCTGGGGTCATGCACCCACACGGTCTCTCCCTCCTCCGCCCATTGATACAACCAATTCGCATCGCCAGGAGAAAGGTTGACGCAGCCGTGGGACTGCCGATAGCCAAACAGCGTATGCCAGTAGGTGGCGTGAAGCGCCCGCGCCTGGTCAAAATACATCGTCCAAGGGACATCCTGAAGATAATAGAAATCGGAGCGATCCGCCTCAAACGACCCTTGCATAGTCTCCAGTGGTTTCTTCTCATATATTTCGAATACCCCTGGCTGGGTATAGAAGGGTTCTGATCCAGTTGCCACCAAGGTGGCAAAAAGCAAACGGCCATCCTCATACACACTCAGGGTCTGTTCAAGCAAATTAATCTCAATCCAGCGGTCCGCCTCCACGCCTTCTGGCGGATTTGTGTTGACTGCCACTCGGCGAGCCTTCAGGCTGTTAACCCACTCCTCCGGCGCGATTTGAAACCAGGTGACGTCCTCCGCTTCAAGGGTCTGATAGATCTGAATCACGTCCTCCCGATAATAGGTTTTTCCCGATTCCGATGCAGAGAAAGATGGCTCTCGATAACTGGGGGTTCGATCAATGATCCATCCAAAGTCATTGCGCGGATTTTCAAAGAACAGCAGCCCCTGAAAATCTGTATATGCGATGGGTGATGCCCGCATCCATCCCGCTCCAGAAGCCAAAAGTTGATAAGCCTTATCGCCATAATAGGCAATCGTCGCATAACTGATATACCGCATTGCCCCGGGTGCTATCTGTTCAACAGGATTAGCGCCAGCGACAGCGTCTTCAAAAGAACTGTAAATTGGGGCAGGTTCATCCTCAGGCATGTTAATCTTCGCGATGTAAACCGGTAGCTCATTCAGCCCAGGGGATGGCTGCGAAGCGGGTAGCTCTCGCGGTGGATAGGGGAAGCCAGCTTCTTCCATCGCCTGCACCGTTTGCACAGGGCCGTAGGGTAGGCATGTGCCGTCCAAGGACATTCCCGGCAGGCATAAGGGGAGCTCGAAGTAATCCTCATCCTCCTGGGACTGACCATTAAAAGCACTTTGACGAGCAAACACAGCGGCGTTGGGGATCACCAAAGCTATTACCATTAAAAATAAAAATAATCTTTTCATATTTTCCTTAGCATATAAATCTGTGAGGGTAATTATACCGAGTTGCACACATAGGTTGAAGGTGGTTGTCTATACAACCTATCTGTTTTGAAAAGACCTGATATTTTCTCGGGTCAGGGGTTCCAGAATCGTCTATCATAATTATCGAAAGGGTAAGCAAACAAATAATAAAACAAATTTTCTTCTCCCTCTTCAAGGATTGACGAAAGGAATCTTCAGCGGCTTCTGAGAGCCGCTGATGATCATTAAAGCCAATCCAAAAACAAAATCGCTGATATTTCCTAGATAAACAACTCCGCTTTGAAAATGATCCTTGCCGCCCCCTGAATCTTGACACGGTCACCCTCAAGGCGGACACGTAGTCGGCCACCTCGGGGTGAGGCCTGATAAGCGTTCAAAGTGGTCTTGCCCAGCTTTTCGGCCCAATAAGGCGTCAATAGGCAGTGGGCTGAACCCGTAACCGGATCTTCATCCACGCCCAACTGGGGTGCAAAAAAGCGTGAGACGAAATCAAATTCCGAAGCAGCGCTCTTTGCCGTAATGATCACTTCAGGCATAGGCAATCTTTCCAGTGCAGAAAAATCAGGCTGTGCTTTGCGAATCTGGCTTTCATCCTCTGCAAGGAAGAGGAAGTAATGCCCGGAATACACAGCATCCATGGTTCGTAGTCCTAAGGCCTGATCAACGTTTGACTCATACGAAAACCGTTGGCCCTTCATCGCTGGAAAATCCAGCTCCACCCTGCCCTCCACCCAACGGGCAAAAAGGTCACCACTCTTTGTCAGGAACCTAATCGCCTCTGTCCGCAGTTCTGGGTGCAGCTCAAATAGGACCTTAGCGCTGGCCAAGGTGGCATGCCCGCACAGGTCCACTTCCGTTTTGGGCGTAAACCAGCGCAGCCGCCATCCCTCCTCATCCGGCAGTAAATATGCCGTCTCGGATAGGTTCATCTCCTTTGCCAGGTTCTGTATCCAGCCGTCGCCCATTGGCCCTTCCAAAAGGCAAACCCCCGCTGGATTGCCCTTAAACGGTTCTTCTGTGAAAGCGTCCACCTGGTATAAGACATGTGTCATAAGGGCCTCCCATTCTAATTTGAACAGATTGTATCATAATGACTCCAGCGGATTAAAATAACAAAGCGCAGTAAGCAAACTGCGCTTTGCACACGTCATCCGCGAGTCTACTGCAGCGGAACTGCGTAGATGGTGAAGTTTTCATAGCGGGTTTCAGCACCAGGGAGATAATTACCATCGTCAATATTGGTCACAATGGAAACATTGCCAGACATCATGCGGACAGATATGTCAACTTCCGTGATAAATTGATTATTCACAAATAAAACACATTGATCTTCCCAAACCATCAGCGTGACGGTATTAGGTGTATTTAGCGATAAATTGAGATTGTTGATCGTGCCATCCATAAGATAGTTTTCATCTTCCCCAATCCGGTTCAAAATGTAATACTCCCCACTGGATTCAATTTTTAGGCGCAATTCATCATTTGATCCCTGATCTCTGAAGAAAAATCCAATATCCCAAAACACTTCATCGGATTGATACGATGGATAAAAATCTCCGGTGATAATCACATTCATATAATCGACATCGGCTGAAAAAGCCTCAACATTGCTGTCATCCTCAAAAAGTATTGCACCTGACTGTGGGCCAAACAGTGGGTCTGTGCCCATCCCATCTAAGATCACACCCCAATAGTATTCAATGGCCGCCGCTGTTGCTGAAGCCTGAGCCTGAGCTGTCTCTTGGGCTTGCTGAGTCATCGCTTGCACTGCTTGGGCGGTTTCGGTGGCATAAGGCGCTTCTGTCATAGCCATTTGTGTGGAGAGCAGGATCGCCTGATCCGTTTCCTTAATTGAAGGATCTAGCACCTCCTGAATGCTCGAATCGGGATTTGAAAACCAATTTAAGATAACCAAACCGCCGCCCCCAAGAAGGATCACACCCAGGCAAAGAATAACCACACCGATCACAGCGAAAATAATCCATTTTGGAAAGGCTTTTTTCTGAGGCGCTGGCTGATAAGACTCTGGGTTTTGCATGCCTGCATAACCGGGCAGTTCCTCAGGCCGTCCCACAACAGTCCGGCCGCCGAGGTCTTCGGATAGGGCTGCAAACCTCACCTTTACCGTTGTGCCCAACTGAACTGTATCCCCCGAATTCAGCACAACCGGTGATGTGATACGATTGCCATTAACGAAGGTGCCATTGGTGCTGCCAAGATCCTCAATAAAAACTTGTTCGTCTCGACTCACTAATTTCGCATGATCACCAGAGACATGGGGCTCATCAATAACCACGTCATTGTCAGCATCACGCCCGATGAAGACAGCCTTCTGACTGAATTCAACCGTCAATCCCTTATTTGCTCCATTCAGATAAGTCAGTTGATATTGCATCAATAATCCTTTACTAATAGGTGATGAGTTATTTTATAATTTTTTTCGCAAGCAATCAATAGCTTTGTCACATCTCCTATGACAGAAGCGATCACCTTGCTGAAATTCGATGACAATAAAATCAAAGGTTGCGTCCACTGCCAACTCTTTACCAACCGATCCCGTCTATTAGGATGATTCATTTTCTAATCTTAAGTATTGTATTAAAATTCACACTTGTATATAATATTGTCAGACAGAATATACGCTAACGTATTAAAAATAACCTCAACTGTCCTCCGGACATGAGGGGAGTGTAAAATAATGGTTAATATCATTTATCCACATCATGAGATCAGCCGGATAATGACCGCTGCCGTGGTCAACGGTCATTTTCGACAAAATCTTCTATCAAACCCCCGGGAAGCCATTGAAAAAGGCTTCGGCGAGGAAATCTTTGTCCTCAATCAAGATGAATCCGACCAGTTAGCGAACATTCAGGCCGATTCCCTGGAAGAATTTGCTATCAAAATCGTTTACACGTAAAAACAAAAATTACGAAATCCTCAAAAGCTGTATGTACAATTCAGCTTTTTTTATTCCCAAACTCACAACCAACCCGGTTATTGATACTGTCGTTCGTCAATCATCCGCAAAGTATTTCACCACCTCTAAAATAAATTCCCAATTAAGACAAGAGCGAATCGTACTATAATTGCTGGAAACTCACCTGTTTTGGAGGTTCCCATGGATAACACCCTCACCCTAAAGGTCTCACCCAAGTATCAGATCAAGACACCGGAAAATCTCTCCCCGCGGATTCAATGGCTGCGGGATTATTATTTTTCAGGCGTCCATCGCCAGTGGAATAATGAAGCCACATCTTGGACCACCGGCGTGCCTTGGGACTTCCAATACGAGGAATTCAGCTTTTATATTGTGCCCGAAACCTACACCTTCTTCCCAACCTTTCGCGGCGCCTTCAAGCAAGCTTCCCGTCAAGTTGATCTGCATCCGGATTTCTGGAAATGGTCCATTGCTGAACGAAAAGCCTGGTTTCTCAGGGAGGTGATGGTGAACCATCTCCCACAAGAAATTCTGCCTGGCGACCTAATTGCGGGTGGACGGTTTAATGTGGTGACATCCACCTGCCTGGATAAAAAACAGGCTGAGGCATATATCAAAGAAGTGGACGGTGAAAATGGGCTGCGGCAATCCCTGATCGATATGCACAATCACGGGTATGGCAATGCCGGCTGCACCAGCGGCCACCTCATCCCCGACTATCCCCGGGTGATCCGGGAAGGCTTTTCCGGGATTCATGAAGCCCTCCAAAATCACTATAATGCATTAAGCAGACAAGAGAAAAAAGGACCCAAAGGCGCACAGCTCAGGGCGATGTTGACGGCGGCAACCCTGCCCCGAGACCTAGCAGAAAAATACCGCCAACTTTGCCAGAAACTTGCCAATGCCGAAGCGGATAGGGCTAGAAAAGAAGAGCTTAGGCAAATGGAAGCAAACTTGAACTGTGTGCCTTGGGAACCGGCTGAGACGTTTTGGGAAGCTGTCCAATCCCTGTGGCTGAGCCATATGCTGGTAATGTCCGACGAAAACTATCCTGGCCCAGGCACATCCTTCGGCCGGATGGACCAATATCTCTACCCATTGTGGCAAAAATCCCTGGATGCGGGCATGGACCGTGAATTTGGTAAAGAAATCCTGAAGTGCTTCTGGATTCATGCCAACACCGCCTATGACTTCATGATCCGCACCGGGGGCAATCAGGGCATCACGGCAGGTTACGGCCAACTGCTGACGGTCGGCGGTCTGGGGCCGGACGGGCAGGACATGACCAACGACCTGACCTATGCCATCCTGGAAGTGATTGACGAGCTTTCACCTATCCTGGAACCCAAACCTAACGTGCGCCTGCACCGCCAAACGCCGGATCAATTGATGGACAAGGTTGTGGAGATGCTCGCTGACAGCCAGGGGTCTCCCTTCCTGCTCAATTTCGATGAACGCTCCATGGCCGGCATGCTGTTGCAAGCGAAACGAGCCGGCGTTGAGGATTTGATCCACGAAGGCAACGTCCATGATTATGCCCCAGTCGGATGCCTGGAAAACACCATGTGCGGCAATGACCGCTCTGGGACGGTGGATAACAATCTTAACCTGTATAAGGCTGTGGAATTGGCGCTGACAGGGGGCTACCATATGCACCCCTTCACCGATCCCATGACGGGGGAGACCGATCCCCAGGTGCGCGTCGGGCCAGATACCGGAGACCCAACCCAATTCAAGACCTTCGCAGAATTCTGGAAAGCCTACCAGCAGCAAACAGCCCACATCATTCAACGCATTGTGGACTTCTATGACCGCACGGAAATCTTTCGTGCCACCTATTCCCCCACGCCCTATCTTTCAACGCTGGTGCGCGGCTGCGCTGAATCCGGCAAGGACGTCACCCAGGGCGGCCCCGAACTGCGCTTTGTGACCATTGAGGCGGTAACCTATGCCACAACCGTAGACTCCCTCCTAGCTATCAAATATCTGGTGTTTGATGAAAAAGTGTGTACCATGGCAGAGTTGATTCAGGCTCTGCGGGATAACTGGGAAGGACACCCCGTGCTGCAGGCTGTTGCCAAGAACAAGGCACCCAAATATGGTCAGGATGATGATCAGGCGGATCAAATGGCACTCCGGGTGATGGAAAACTGGACCGACCTGACCTGGGAGCACAAGACCACAACCACCGATCGCCAGTTCCGCCCCGGAATGTTAAGCTGGAACTATTGGATCGCGGATGCCGATATCCTGCCCGCCAGCCCTGATGGCCGTAAGAAGGGTCAGTTTCTGTCCAATGCCATCTGCCCTGTGAACGGCGCTGATGTGAACGGGCCGACGGCCAATGCCAATTCGGTCGGCAAGGCTTTAGGCGGCAAGGCGGAGGATGGGCGCGGGGATTGGGAAGACTTCAACAACCTCCTGCCCAACGGCGCCAGCCATACGATGACCTTCAGCCCGGCACTGCTGCGCGACCCTGCGCACAAAGCCAAGTTCAAAGGTTTTCTGCGCGGTTATGCTGATAACGGCGGTACCTCGCTGCAGATAAATATCCTGGATGCGGACTTGCTGCGGGATGCGCAGCAGCACCCCGAGAATTATAAGCATTTACTGGTGCGCGTAACCGGGTATAACGCCTATTTCACCAGTATCGGCAAGGAGCTGCAGGACGAGATCATCACCCGCGAATCCCACCAGATGTGAGTGGCACAGTGAAGTATCTAGACCAATTTCGAGTTGATTCTTCGCGCTGCCCCGGATGGGATTACGCCACCCCCGGTGCGTATTTCGTTACGATTTGCACAAGGGACAGACGAGCATATTTTGGAACAATATCAAATAGAAAAATGGGATTAAATAACATTGGAAAAATCGCTGATCAATGCTGGCAGGCCATTCCCAGCCATCATCAAAATGTTCGGTTGGACGAATATATCATTATGCCTGATCATATCCACGGCATTTTAATTTTATTTGATCGGGATACCCCCGTAGAGACGTTGCATGCAACGTCTCTACGGGAAGACTCTCAACAGAGAGAGTCGGAGACAAAATCAGAATATTTCAGCAGAATTTCTCCAAAGAAAGGATCTTTGCCATCTATCATTCGCAGTTATAAATCTGCTGTCACGAAAACCATCCGCTCTGCGCACAACCCCACCTTTGCCTGGCAGCCCCGCTACTACGATCACATCATCCGAACGGAATACGATCTGGATAACCTGCGTTTATACATACTATTAATCCAAGAGAATTGGCTGTCTGACAACAATGAGAATATCCTCATGGCGGTGGCCCATGCCTGACGCCAACACCGCCCTCATCCTGCACCTCCAACGCCTCTCCACGGAGGACGGACCGGGCATCCGCACCACCGTTTTCTTCAAAGGTTGTCCCCTGCGCTGCCTGTGGTGCCATAATCCAGAATCCATCTCAACCCTTCCCCAGGTGCAATGGGTTGAAACACACTGCATCGGCTGTGGCATCTGCGTTGAAACCTGCCTCAACAACGCCCTAATTCAACAGACAGACGGCTGCATCTCAATTGACCGTGAACGCTGCCGGGGCTGCGGCGCATGCGCGGCAGCCTGCCCCACCAAATCCATGGAACTGCTGGGAAAACACGTCACCCTGGATGAGCTGGCCTTTGAATTGCGCAAGGATCAGGCCTACTACCGGACAAGCGGGGGCGGGGTGACGGCTTCGGGCGGCGAGCCAACATTGCAAGCCTCTTTCGTTGCCGCATTGTTTGCCAAGCTGCAATCCGAGGGCATCAACACCGCGCTGGATACCTGCGGCGCTTGTAATATCAAAGCAATAGAGGAAATCCTCCCCCACACCGATCTGGTATTGTACGATCTGAAACTCATGAACTCCGATGAACACCAAAGGACAACGGGCCAGGGCAACCAACGCATCCTCGAAAACCTGAGGGTCTTATCCTGCCTGCTTCAATCTCAGTATCCACAAACCAAGTTATGGATCCGCACACCCCTCATTCCGGGTGTCACAATTAAAGAGGACAACCTTTACGAGATTGGAACATTTATCCACGAGCAACTCGATGGACAAGTTCAGCGCTGGGAGCTGTGCGCTTTCAACAACCTGTGCCGCGACAAATACCGCCGGTTGGGTCTTACCTGGTGTTTCGCCAACACACCCTTGATGCGCCAGGAGGAACTCGACCGCTGTCGTGATTATGCCCAGGCCAGCCCCTTTGATGCCTCGCGCATCCTCGTCACCGGTTCAGCAAAAGCAGCAACAACCCCTTAATATCATCCTCATCATAAGGAAGGAAGCCATGACCCCTCAAAAATTCAACCGAGATCAGTTTTCGCCAGAAGAAATCCAAGCCTTTGAACCCATGATGAAAATCGGCTTGCTGGCAACCGTCACCCCGGAGGGGCTGCCGCACCTGACCCTGCTTTCAACCCTCAAAGCCGCCGATGAAACCACCCTCACCTGGGGGCAGTTCACTGAAGGCATGAGTTTCCAGCATGTCCGGCAGAATCCCAACATCGGATGGATGGTGATGACACTGGATAAGATCCTCTGGCGCGGCAAAGGGAAGTTTACCCACACGGAAAAGGGCGGTGATGATTTTGATTGGTACAACCAGGTACCAATGTTTCGCTATAACGCTTATTTCGGGATCCACACCGTGTATTACATGGATTTGATAAGCCATTCCGGAAAAGTTGTTCTTCCGATGACGGCTGTGATTTTAGCGGCCATCAAAACAATGGTTGCCAAATCCTTCTTCTTCAAAAGAGGGAAATCGGTCATGAACGCATGGACGAAATCATTGTATAACAAACTGGATAATCTAAAATTTCTATCCTATATTGCTGAGGATGGTTTCCCCGTCATTATCCCCGTGATCCAGGCGCAGGCAGCGGGGGATGAACACCTGATCTTCGGTATGGGAGGATTCACAAGAGAATTGAAAGCCATCCCCAAAGGTGCGCCGATAGCCTTATTTGGCATGTCCCTGGATATGACCGATGTCCTGGCACGAGGAGTCTACCAGGGTATACGCTGGGTCGGACCGCATCGCTGCGGCGTGATGATCGTGGATTGGGTGTACAGCCCCATGCCGCCCGTCCCCCAGCAGATTTACCCGCCCCTCCCATTGGAACCCGTCCGTGACTTTGATTAATTTTTAGGCTTTTGAGCAGAATTTATTCTTGTCAGAGATTAAAATGTGGCCCCTATCCCCCTAAATAGGCTTCCTTAACCATTGGATTCTGCATCAGTTCTGATGCCGGTCCGGAGAGGGCCACCTTTCCCGTTTCCAACACATATGCCCGGTCAGCAATAGATAATGCCATTTGAGCATTCTGCTCAACCAATAGGATACTGACGCCCTGCTGGTTAATGTCCTGAACGACCTCAAAGATTTGTTCAACAAGAATCGGCGCTAAACCCATGGAGGGCTCATCCAGCAGCAGCAGCCGGGGGTCAGCCATCAACCCGCGCCCTGTCGCCAGCATTTGTTGTTCACCGCCAGAAAGAGTGCCTCCCATCTGTCTTTGACGTTCCTGCAGGCGCGGGAATATCTCAAAGACACGCATCATATGATTTCGGATCTGGTTTTTATCATGCAAAGTATAAGCCCCCATCTCAAGGTTTTCCCGAACGCTCATGCGAGCAAAAATTTTACGCCCTTCGGGCACCTGAACAATGCCGTTTTGAACAATTTGTGCTGGGGAGATTTGCGTGAGATCCTGATCCTCAAAGTAAATTTTTCCCGAATCAGGGCGGAGGATGCCCGAAATGGTATTAAGGGTGGTGCTCTTCCCAGCGCCGTTTGCACCAATCAATGCCACAATCTCCCCCTCATCCACATTGAAGGTCACATCTTTCAAAGCATGAATGGCGCCATAAGAGACCTGGAGATTCTCAACAGTCAGCAGCATGCAATATCCTCTTCTGTCTAAATTTCTTGGAAAGCGCAGCAGCGCCCGGTCCAAGATAAGCCTCAATCACCCGTTGATCTGATCGGATCTGCTCCGGTTCACCCTCAGCGATCTTAAGACCATAATCCAAAACGGTGATTTGATCTGAGATATCCATCACAACCCGCATGTCATGTTCAATCAATAAAATTGTGATGTTTCGAGTGTCGCGCAGCCGTTTAATGAACAGCGTCATTTCTGCCGTTTCCTGGGAGTTCATCCCCGCTGTGGGCTCATCCAGCAGCAACACATTCGGTTTGCTGGCCAAGGCCCTTGCGATTTCCAGCCGCCGTTGAGCGCCGTAAGGCAGATTGTGCGCTGGCGTATCTACCATCCCACACAACCCAACAAATTCCAATAATGCGAAAGCCTCTTCGAGTGCCCTTTTCTCCTCCTGGCGATAACGCTTATTACGAAGGATTGATTCTATCCAATGGGTATGCATACGTGAATGGTGACCGACTAACACATTCTCCACAGCGGTCATCTGTTTGAACAATCGGATATTCTGATATGTCCGGGCAATGCCCAAATCACAAATTTTATGGGTGGGCAATCCTTGAATGGGTTGTCCGTCAAAGCAGATCTCGCCTTCATCCGGGACATAAAAACCGGACACACAATTAAATAGGGTAGTTTTCCCAGCACCGTTGGGACCAATGATGCTGAAAATAGAATGCTCAGGGATAGCCAGATCCACATTGTTGACAGCCGTCAACCCACCAAAGCATTTGCTGACCCCTTTGGCTTGAATAACTGATTGGGTCATGCGTCCTCCTCCGCTATTTCCTTCAGCAATGGATCCCCTCGAGAATGAGAAAATCGTTTTCGCTTGGCAGGCCAAAGCCCAGAAGGGCGAACGATCATCATCGCCACCAGCAGCGCACCAAAAACCAGCAAGCGGTAATCCTCAAGCTCCCGCAGCAACTCTGGGAGACCCTTCAGGACAAAAGCGCCAACCACAACACCAGGCAGACTGCCCATGCCGCCAACGATCACAATACACAAAACATTGACGGACACCATCAGTGTGAAATCTTCCGGCCCAACGAACTGGTTACGTGAGGCAAACAACGCGCCGCTGAGCCCGGCAAAGGCTGCACCCAACAGCAAAGACAAGATTTTGTAATGGTAGGTATTGACCCCCGTCGCTTGTGCAACTGTCTGGTCTTCCCGGATTGAAATCCATGCCCGGCCGGTTCGGGAATCCTTCAGTCGTTTTGCCACAAAGAGGCCCGCCAGTACCAACAGGGTCAATACATGCACATAATTCACATCGGAAAAAATCCGACCGCGCCAAAACGGCTGAGCGATATTGGTCACACCATTCGGGCCGTTCGTCAACGGCGTCAATAAATCGCTTCGGATAAGGATGCGAATGATCTCACCAAAACCCAGTGTGACGATCGCAAGGTAATCGCCGCGCAGATTTAGAATCGGCAACCCCAGAAGCAACCCTGTCAGGGTAGAGAAAAGGACAGATATCACCACTGCCAGTAATAGATTCATTTGGATACCATGGGGTTGTGGGGCTGTCAGCAAAGCGAAGGTGTAGGCGCCAATGGCAAAGAAAGCGACATAGCCCAACACAAGCTGCCCAGAATACCCCACAATGATATTCAGACCTAACCCCAGCAGAATATAAATGGCGACCGTGCCCATAATATAGTTCCAGTAAGACCCCCAAGCCAGCGGCAGAAAATACAAGGCAATTCCCAAAAGGATGATGAGGATAACAATGATTAGCTTGTTTTCTAAAATCTTTTGGATATTGCTTGTGCTGGTTAACTTTACGGCGCGATCTTTAATGCCTATAATTACCTTTTCGGCCCAACTGCCAATCGAAAGCGCTTTTGCCACAAGTGCACCGGCAAAGCTGAACAGGACCCAATAGATAAGATAAGTCTGAGCCGCAGAGTGCGGTCTGCTGTAAAACAACAGATAACTAATCTCATCAGAAGACATATTGGGAAGATACGTGCGGAAATCGACGCCTTGCATGTGAAGCTCCCCAACGCCCCATACAAAACCGCCCACCAATATACCACCCAGCAATCCAGCAATCAGCCCAGTGAACATCACCTGGCGCCAATTTGCTTCATTGTCCTTATCACGGGTATTCAATCCGGTGAAAAATCCAAACAAGCTCATCAGTATAAGTAAATTACTGACCGGGAGCCGGCCCGCATCACTTTGGCCATCAAGCGTTCCGAAAAGCTCACCAATCATGGTTGTGCCAACAGTGACAAAACCAATCAACATCAAAAAGATAAAAACAATGCCAAAAACTAACCCGGACTTCAATCCCTTCTTAAGGTAAATCAACATCAAACCTTCTCCTCGGTGAGCGCTTCACCCAACAGGCCTGAGGGGCGGAAGATCAACACCAGAATTAAGATGGTAAAGGCGATCACATCTTTAAGCTGAAAATCCAATCCCAACAATGCCGGCCCAAGGGATTCCAGCAACCCCAGCAACATTCCTCCCGCCATCGCCCCAGGGATATTCCCAATCCCGCCCAAAACAGCGGCCGTGAAGGCTTTGATGCCCGGGATGAAGCCCACATAATGATTGAACAATCCATTATGAACGCCCCACATGACACCCGCTGCCCCAGCCAACACGCCGCTGATGATAAAGGTCTTGCTGATGACCGCATCCACATCCACCCCCATCAAGGCAGCAGCCTGTTTGTTTTCCGCAACCGCCCGCATGGACTTTCCCAGTTTCGTGCGTTTGACCAGAATAAACAGCCCGACCATCAACAGAATAGAAAGAGCAAATGAAAACACACCTGTATAGGTGACCATAACAGATTTGTCGCCAACAGGGATCATCCACCCGGTACCCCGCCAAAGGAGATCCGGGTTGGTATACTGCCGTCTTTGCGGCCCAAAGAGCAGTTGAGCGGCGTTCTGCAGAAAAATCGAAGCGCCGATGGCGCTAATCAGGGGGATCAGCCTGGGTGCACGTCGCAAGGGGCGGTATGCAATTCTTTCAAGTAAATACCCTATCAAGGCCGACACGCCCGCGCCAACAAGGAAAGCTGTTACCAAAGCGATGATGGGTCGCGCATTTAACAATGTCAGTTCGGGGTCTGTTGTTGTCGGCATGGGAAGTGCTGCAAAAGCTTCCAAAACAAAATAGCCGGCGAAGCTGCCTAACATCATCACTTCGCCATGCGCAAAATTGATCATAAATAAAATACCGTAAACCAGCGTATATCCAATGGCAATCAGGGCATACATTCCTCCAATCACCAATCCGGTAATAATAAACCGCATCCAGGTATCTGCCCCAAAAGTCCCTTCTCCAAACACGGTTTGAAAAATTCGCCAACCCAGATAAACGACAACACCAAGGCCCACCAATGTTCGCAGCATCAGCCCCGGCGTCAGTTTAATACTTTTAAGTCGATTGATCATATTAAGGTTTTCCACTTCAAATAGAGATGGGGAAGAGCATATTCCCTTCCCCATCGGTATTGATTAAATGTGCTTTAGTCTGATGCTAATTCAAGTGGCACCCATTCACCATCAACAACTTCAAAGAATTTGGGGCCTGAAGCATTACATTCGCCGACTTCATCGCATTTAATGAGACCCGTCAGGCCGGAGAAATTCGAATTCCGAACTGCTTCCATCAATGCGGTTCGAGGAACAAACAAGGTTCCATCTTCTACGAACGCGGCTCTTTCGATGGCATCAATGAGGACACCACCCACGTCGAATGCCGCCCATGTGAAAGCGCTGAGTTCACCCGCCTGTATACCAAATTCGTCGAAGTAAGCCTCGTCAAACGCGGTCTTTTCTTCAGACTCGAGGGCAACAAGGGCGGCAGCGATCGCATCCTCACTATTTTCACCTGTTTTCTCAATGATTTCCACGCCATAGGTGCCATCACATCCAAAGAATAGGACACCATCCAACCCAGCCTGGGACCATTGATTCATCATAACGATGGCTTCAGCGGAGTAGCCGCCAAAGTAAACGGCCTCCGGATCTGCGTCAGCTACAGCGGACAGCGGTGCAACATAATCTGCTTCGCCTGGGGTAATACCTTCATAGGCGACCACTTCGCCGCCAAGTTCTTCAAACTTCGCCTGGACGACATCGGCCAAACCTTGACCATAGGTGCCGCCATCGTGCATAACCGCAATCTTGGTGAAACCGAGGTCATTGAACAAAATATCCGCAGCAGCATTCCCTTGATCTGTATCGTTAAAGGCAAGCCGATTGAACACTGCCGAGCCTTTTTGCGTCATCCCAGGATTGGTCACGGAGGGCGACATCATGGGCAGACCAGCTTTGTCATAAATCGCCATTGCGGCATCCGTTGAACCGGTGAAGATATGTCCAGCGATGGCAACCACGGTTGGGTCAGTGACCATCTTATTGGCGACTGACGCTCCGCCTTCGCCCGTGCCGCCCGTATCCTCAGCGACAAGTTCATAGCTCCAACCTTCAAAGCCATCATCCAACATCAAGGCCAATTGCACGCCCTGGCTGATATCTATGCCAAACATGGAATAATCGCCCAACAACGGTGCTCCCATGCCGATTTTGATGGTTTCACCTTCGGGGATAACCGCACAACCAAATTCATCATCCAGGCAAGCTTGCGGCAAAGCCTCCTCCTCAGAAGCTAATTCCTCAGTAGCTTCTTCTGCCACCGCCTCAGTAGCTTCCTCAGTTTCTTCCCCCGCCGGCGCTGCCGTCTCAGTGATGGGTTCAGGGGCGCAAGCACTTAAGGCCAACACCGCAATTATCATCAACACAAAAATTTTTCTAATCTTCATTATTCTTCTCCTCTTCAATTGAATTTACGAGATGATATAAAGTACTAAATAATCCTTTTAGATGAACCTCCTTTCTTTATTGACATGGGAAAAAGTGTTGTCAATAAAAATAAAAAACCACCCTTGGTTGGGTGGCTTGGAAATTTTTTAGGTTATTCTGTGAGCTAGTCTCGTCTTCCGTTGACCTTTACCATCCCAACCGGCGTTTGGCGCTTTGCATAATACATGTAAAGCACCCAAAGAATGATAACGATCAACCACATGCCCATAATTGCTGTCAAGACGATGACCTCTTTCTATGTTTCAAACGATTATAGGTGAGAAGTGTTAATAAGAGATGCACAAAAAGGATGGGTTATGTTAAGAATTGTTTAACAGTCCAATTTTTCATATGATTTATCGCATTAAACTCAGCAAAAGCTCCGCCTAATAAAAAATCCCGGGAGGAAATGCACCCATCCCGGGATCAATAAGTCTATAACCAGGAGCTCTAATAACGCAAAATGGCCATGATGTGGCCGGCGTTATCTAATTCCTCATTGTTCTGAACAACCTTGACATCTGCGCTCTTCTGCAGTGCCTCTTGAATGGCCCGCTCCACAGCCGCTTCAATCATCTCAAATGACCCACCACAGAAAGGACAATTTTCCAATTCCTGAGCAGTCAAATAGCCGCAGCCTTGACATCGATACCCTTCCCTTTCAAAATCCTGGGAAACTAACAATATTTTTACGCTTCCTTCGTGAATAGCATTGAGGGTATCAATCAAACCCGTAACACCATTACTGCCCTTGGCGGAAAGGGTGATCGCCTGATCTACCAGTTTATCGTTCAAATGTTCCTGAGCTGCGAGGGCTTTTTCAGTCGCCTCTTCCAGCACTTCGGTATGACTAGCCGTCATGCTCATGGGGAACTCGCCCACCACCAGGGATTGCCATGATTTAGGTAACTCATCTTTGAAACGGGCAATATTATCACCCGTCCCGCTGATCATGATGCGGCGGATATGGTGTTGACTGAAAAAGTCTGTGGCAATGTCAATGACTTCCTTGATGTTGCGGTCAATAATATTTTCAATTTTTGCACTTGCCCCGGAACCACCCATGCGTCCAGGCATGGCATTACCACCACCCCGCTTGGCTTGTTTGACTTCGTCGCCAACGACACCTTCAACTTCGCCCAATTCCCCCAAATCAAATGAAAATAAACGTGCACCTTGTTTATCCACCAATACCACACCCCACCCGCTAAATGTATCCAACAAACGAACCAAAGGGCGCAGCACAGGGCGTTTACCCACGGATATTTCATCTGGGACAGATAAATTGAGTTGATGTGATTGGAAAAAACCTGAATCCTGATTTGAAAAAACAACCAATCCCTTGGCTGACCAATCGTACTCCAGGTTCACAAAATCCTCGACAGCCTGTACGTCCTCCGTAAGATCGACTGATTTCAAAAGATTGCGAAGCCGTAATTGCGCTGCTTCAGTGTTAACCTTTGATGGATCTGTATGAAGATAAAGGCTTAATATCTGGCCATCTTCAGAATAGTCCAACAGAGCCTGCAGATCTTTTTCGGAAAACATGGTTGCCTCCATTTTATTTTTTTAGGTTTTTAAGGTGAGAATTACCCAAACGCGATCATGCTTGTGATTAATTTTATCCTATTGAGGTCCTTATTTCAAAAACAGGTGACCTGTTAAAATGAAAAAGCCGGCGTAGAAAATGCCACGCCGGCTAATGGTCTACTCGCCGTTGATCGGCCGTTCACCGAGGGTGACGGTGAGGTCCATTTCTTCACCATCCCGCAAAACGGTCATGACCATGTCATCGCCCGGCTGTTTGTTCAACAACATATAACTAAGCAGATCGCTGAACTGCAACACCTGATTGCCGTCAACCGCGATGATCAAATCGCCGTCAGCATAATACCCAGGGATTTCCGTAGGTTGATCTCCTGCCCGTAACCCGGCTTCATCCGTGGGCCCGCCGTCAACCACTTCTACGACATAAGCGCCTGTCGCCTGGGGCAGGTCTAAGATATCCGCCAATTCCAGAGAAAGCGTGTTCAAACTTGACATCCCCAGATAGGGATAATCATAGGTTTCACCTTGTTTGAGGGTAGGAAGAACAAGCTGCAATATATTCGATGACACAGCAAAACCAATGCCTGTATTGGAAACACTGGTCATTGAATTACCGCCGGTTCGAATCGCCCGATTGATGCCGATTACTTCCCCATTCAAGTTCAGCAAGGGACCACCCGAATTGCCCGGATTGATCGTCGCATCCGTTTGGATTAAGTCACCAGCCGAGAAGAATTGCCCTGCTTCCGTCTGGCGGATGGATTCAAGGGTGCGCCCCCGGGCCGAGACGATGCCCGTCGTCATCGTCCCGCTCAGCCCAAAAGGGTTGCCGATGGCGACCACGGTCTGACCCACATGCACCTGGTCAGAATCGCCAATGGGAAGGGGAACAAGGTCTTCAGGATCAACATCCACCTCGACCACAGCAATGTCTGAATCGAGATCAACACCGATTACATCCCCATAAACCTTCAAACCGCTTGGGAAATGGACTTCAACGGTTTGCGCACCTTCCACGACATGGTAATTGGTGACAATATGCCCTTCTTTGTCGACCACAAAACCCGAACCAAGGCCTGACCCAGTCTCAGCGTAAACCTGGATGGAAACAACACCTGGGCTGACAGATTCATATAATTGAACAAGGACATCTTCCAGCATCATCTCATCTGGAATGACAAGCGGGATTGGGTCATTTTCCTCAGCAGGTTCTGTGACGACGGCTTCCGTCTCTTGTGCGGGCGATGTTTGTGTCACAAAGCCTGGTATGGTACAGGCAGAGCTGACCAATAAAACAACAATAACCGCCATCCATAACTTTAATTTTCGTTTTTTCATGATTTATTTTCCTTTCATCATCACCTACACACTCATCTTATCCTCTGATAATTAGACATTTGTTAACAAACCCATGAGACAACCCACAAGCACCTTGATATCCTATCAAGGGTTATAATCAAACCATATCTTGTTCATCTTGGATTCATGATTTAGTCATACTGCAGTTAAATCGTATTTTCACCTTATTTAGAATTGATTAAGATATGAGCAACCACCCCATAACGAACGAACTTGACGCTTAAAAGGTATTATGCTACCATCCTATTAACATCATATTCAGATAATTATTATCTTATCAAACACATTTGCACGATTAAGGAGATGCTTCAATGACGAAACGATCACTTATTGTCATTGGCAGTGTTCTGTTACTCACCTTACTACTCTCCGGGTGCCAGCTCCCAGCCTCCAAAGCGCCTGAAACGCCAACCGGTGCAGCAATGACCACGCCAATCCTCATCCAAACAGACTCGCCGGATTTGATGACCCAAACTGCGGTCGCAAAGGCAGCGCAAACCCAGGCTGAAACCTCTGCGCCCCAACCCACCACCACAAACACCCCGGAGCCTACTGAAACCGTGGTTATCCCCACGGTCACACGGCCGGCGCAGTACACTTTGCAGGAAGGTGAATTCCCCTATTGCATCGCTCGTCGCTTTAATCTCAACCCTGAGGATTTGATCAGCGTTAACAGCATCGGCCCAAATGAAGTACTCAGCCCCGGTACGGTGCTCCAAATTCCACAAACCGGTTCCTGGCAAGGGAGCGGAAGGGTTCTGCATCCGCATCCCACAACACATGTCGTTTCCTCGGGAGAAACGGTCTATTCCATCGCTTGTTACTATGGTGATGTCTCACCGGAAGCAATCATCGCCGTCAACGGCCTGGAAGAACCTTATAATTTAACCAGCGGTCAAAATTTGGAAATTCCGTAATTCAACCTATCGTTTTGATAAAAGTTGATCACGCTGCGCTTTATTCCGACTTAAGCGCAGCTTTTTTATATCCTGACCTATCCATAAGAGGAAGTCTATGCCATTTACAACACTGAGCCGAGATAAAAGATATCAGGGACATGCTTTTGATGTTGCCAAAGTCCATGTCCAACTGCCGGATGGGGGAGAACGCGACTACGATCTGGTGGAGCATGGGGACTCTGTCACAATTTTACCCCTTGATGCGGAGGGCAAGATCACCTTCGTCACGCAGCATCGTATCGGTGCAAAAGCGGAACTTTTAGAACTGCCGGCGGGTGTCCTAGACCCAAAAGAGGCCCCTCTGGATTGCGCCAAACGCGAAATCCGTGAGGAGATCGGAAAGGCCGCTGAACATTTTCAGAAATTGGGAGGGTTTTTTCTTGCGCCGGGGTATACGGATGAATACATGACGGTGTTTTTAGCCACAGGACTCTACAAAGCACCGTTGGACCCGGATGATGATGAGTTCATTGATGTGTCATCTCTACCAGTGGCAGATGTTTACAACCTCGCCTCAGCAGGGGAAATCCATGACGGGAAGACGTTAGCTGCTCTCTTTTTAGCGCAACCACACATTTATTTTCCTGAGACATAATCCTACAATAAACTGGGGGGTCTTAAGGTAGAATTGATATATCATTGAGACGATTTTTTCCTGAAAACCTGTAAATATGACAGGTTTCATTAATGGAAGTGAGAGAAATAACCTAAAGAATGACTGGAATCCGGTTATACTTAATGGTTGGATATCACCAGAATAAAAATTTCTTCATTAAACAACCACCTGGCAGTGTCCCGTTCTCAGAACGTTTATAAAAGAGTGTAATTAATTCCAATAAAAGGAGTACTATTCATGACGCGTCAAATGGTAATGACTGATGCCAACGAAGCAACGGCTTGGGTCGCTTACCGGTTGAATGAGATTATCGCGATCTATCCGATCACGCCTTCATCGCCGATGGGCGAATACGCCGACGCCTGGTCAGCACAAGGCATCCCGAACATTTGGGGAACAGTCCCGGATGTGACAGAAATGCAAGCAGAGGGTGGCGCAGCCGGCGCAGTGCACGGCGCATTGCAGGCTGGCGGCCTGACCACCACATTCACAGCTTCCCAGGGATTGTTATTGATGATCCCGAACATGTACAAAATTGCCGGCGAGCTGACATCAACCGTGTTTAATGTCAGCGCACGTTCCGTGGCCGCACAAGCACTGTCCATTTTCGGCGATCACACCGACGTAACGGCAACCCGGGCAACCGGTTTTGCCATGCTCGCCAGCGGTTCCGTGCAGCAAGCTCAGGACATGGCGCTGATCGCCCAGGCAGCGACTTTGCGAACGCGGGTGCCTTTCCTGCATTTCTTCGATGGCTTCCGAAACTCCCATGAGATCACCAAGATTGAACGGTTGAACGAAGATGACCTGGCAGCCTTAATCGATGATGACCTCGTCGCACAGCACCGAGCTCGCGCGCTATCACCGGATCATCCAGTGCTGCGCGGTACAGCGCAAAACCCCGATGTGTTCTTCCAGGGACGCGAGACGGTTAACCCCTTCTATGACAAGACCCCCGAGATCGTCCAGGAAGTCATGGATGAATTCGCTGAGCAGGTCGGCCGCTCCTATCACCTGTTCGACTACACCGGTGCCCCGGATGCTGAAAAAGTGATCATCCTGATGGCCTCCGGCATCCAAACCGCAGAAGAGACGGCCAAGACCTTAGCGGATGCGGGAGAAAAAGTCGGCGTGATTTCCGTCCGCCTGTATCGCCCATTCTCCATCAAACACCTCATGGAAGCCCTCCCCAGTACGACCAAAATCATTGCGGCCCTTGACCGCACAAAAGAGCCCGGCGCCAATGGCGAACCGCTCTATCTGGATGTGGTTGAAGCTGTTCAGGAAGGTTTCGAATTGGGCATTACCCCCTTCGAAAAGATGCCCAAAGTCATCGGCGGCCGCTTTGGCCTTTCTTCCAAAGAGTTCACCCCGGCAATGGTCAAGGGTGTCTTTGATGAAATGGGCAAGGACAAACCCAAGAATCACTTCACCGTCGGTATTTTCGACGATGTGACCCACACCAACCTGGATTGGGACCCCTCCTTTGAGATTTTGGGCGAAGATGTGGTTCAAGCCATGTTCTACGGCTTGGGTTCCGATGGCACAGTCAGCGCCAATAAGAACTCGATCAAGATCATCGGCGAGGAAACCGAAAACTACGCTCAGGGTTACTTCCAATATGACTCGAAGAAGTCCGGCGCAGTCACGGTTTCGCACCTGCGCTTCGGCCCAGATCGGATCCGAGCGCCTTACTTGATTGATAAAAATGAAGCGAACTTCCTGGCGTGCCATCAATTCAGCTTCCTTGAAAAATATGACATGCTCCAATATGCTCGGCCCAATGGCACCTTCTTACTCAACAGCATTTATGGCCCAGACGAGGTTTGGGACCATCTGCCGGCGAAAGTCCAGGAAGCCATCATTGAAAAGAATCTTGAGTTCTATGCCATTGATGCCTACGAAGTCGCCCGCAAGACCAATATGGGCACCCGCATCAACACCATCATGCAGACCTGTTTCTTCGCCATCAGCGGCATCCTCCCCAAGGATCAAGCGATTGAAGAAATCAAGAAATCCATCAAGAAGACCTACGGCAAGCGCGGCGAAGCGGTTGTGAAACAAAACTACGCCGCTGTGGACAGCGCGCTGGAGAACATGTACAAGATTGATGTTCCCGAAAAAGTCACCAGCGACATTCCGATGATGCCCGCTGTACCTGAGGAAGCACCAGAATACGTGCGTAATGTCCTCGGCAAGATGATTAAGCGGCAAGGCGATGATGTTTTGGTCAGCGAAATGCCCGTGGACGGCACTTTCCCCACCGGCACGACCCAATGGGAGAAGCGCAATGTCGCCCTCGAGATCCCCGTTTGGAATCCCGACGTATGCATCCAGTGCGGCAAATGTGCCTTTGTTTGCCCCCACGCCACCATCCGCACCAAAGTTTATGAAAAATCCTATCTTGACGATGCCCCCGAGACCTTCAAGTCCACGGATGCCCGATTCAGGGAATTCCGTGATGGCTGGGCGTTCACCGTCCAGGTTGCCCCTGAAGACTGCACCGGCTGCGGTATGTGCGTTGAAGCCTGCCCAGCCAAGGACCGTGAAAATCCCGGGCGCAAGGCGATTAACATGGAACCCCAACCACCCATCCGCCATCAAGAAGCTGAGAATTGGGATTTCTTTACCTCACTGCCCTATCCAGACCGCAAGAGCTTCTCAGCCCATACGGTCAAAAACTCACAGCTCCTGGAACCCTTATTTGAGTTCTCAGGCGCTTGCGCCGGATGCGGCGAAACGCCCTATATCAAGCTGGCGACACAATTGTTTGGCGATCGCATGGTGATTGCCAACGCTACCGGCTGTTCATCCATCTACGGCGGCAACCTGCCGACCACACCGTACACCTTCAATAAAGACGGTCGCGGCCCTGCCTGGTCAAACTCCCTCTTTGAGGATAATGCCGAATTTGGTTTGGGTATGCGTTTGACGATTGATAAATTTGTCGAGTATGCCAAAGAACTCCTGACGAAGTTGGCGGATGACGTGGGCAAGGAATTAGCCGACGCCATCCTGAACGCCGACCAAAAGTCAGAAGAGGGATTGGAAGCTCAGCGAGATCGTGTTGATCAGCTCAAAGAAAAACTGGAAGACATGGATACCCCCGCTGCCCGCAACCTGTTGACCGTCGCAGACTACCTCGTTCGCAAGAGCGTGTGGATTATCGGCGGCGACGGCTGGGCCTACGATATC